>OCTX012243823.1_pt1 | contig 57199 bp, 41 predicted proteins | sample 1539691 | NCBI WGS metagenome assembly OCTX01 (sample SAMN02144231, study PRJEB22623) | gut metagenome | biome: sheep rumen | host: Ovis aries | place: New Zealand
TCCAACGACCGAATTGCTTTTTGCACAGGTGGCGAGGTGTGGAGCATGAATATCGACGGCACCGACCGCAAGCAACTCACCAAGACAAATGGCGAGGTAGAAGGTTATCTCTTCTCACCTGATAAGTCCAAGATTGTCATATTAAAATCCATTCCCTATCATGGTAGCATCAAGAAGAATCCTGAAGATCTTCCCAAAGCAACTGGAAGATTGATTACGGATATGAACTATCGTCATTGGGATCATTATGTTGAATCTATCGCTCATCCGTTTTTAGCCAACGTTGCAGCCGACGGAACTATTGGTGAAACCAAAGACATACTTGAAGGAGAACCTTTCGAGTGCCCTACTGCCCCATTTGGTGGAATAGAGCAATTAGACTGGAGCAAGGATTCACGTTATATTGCTTACACTTGTCGTAAAAAAGAAGGAGTACAATATGCGGTTTCTACTGATACCGACATATTCCTTTACGATACCGAAACGGGAAAAGCAGAGAATCTTTGTAAGCCCTCTGACTACAAAGAGCCTCAAATAGACCTCTCAAAGACCATGAAAAACCAGTCGGTAAATGCGGCAGATAACTTGAAGAACAATCCTGGCTACGACCAGAATCCTAAGTTCTCACCTGATGGCAAGTACGTAGCGTGGTTGTCTATGGAGCGCGATGGTTATGAGAGCGACCGCAATCGTCTTTGCGTGTACGACTTGCAAACGGGAGATAAGAAATACATCACGGAATCGTTTGACTCTAACGTAGATGACTTCTGTTGGAGCGACACTAAGGATGCGATGATTTATTTCATAGGTGTTTGGCACGGAACGGAAAATCTCTATGCCATCAATTGGAAAGGTGAACTCAAACAATTGACCGAGGATTGGGCTGACTTTGGAAGTTTGCAAATGCTCAACAATAAAAAGCAAATCCTTGCAGAGCGTCATGATTATTTCAACGCTGCCGACCTCTACGTGATTACACCTAACTTCAAGAAGCCTGAAAAGACCGACGTGAAGCATATCACGCAAGAAAACAAGCATATCTTCGACCAATTGGCAAAGGGAAAAGTGCAACAACGTTGGGTGAAGACAACCGACAACAAGGAAATGATGTATTGGGTGATTCTTCCGCCACATTTCGATGAAACGAAGAAATACCCCACCCTACTCTTCTGCGAAGGTGGACCTCAAAGTCCTGTATCTCAGTTCTGGAGTTATCGTTGGAACTTCATGATTATGGCTTCACAGGGATATATCGTCGTCGCCCCTAATCGTCATGGCTTGCCTGGATTCGGTTCTGAGTGGTGTGAGGAAATTTCTGGCGACTGGACAGGACAATGTATGGATGATTATCTCACGGCTATTGACGATGCCGCCAACAATTTGCCATACGTGGATAAAGACCGCTTGGGATGTGTAGGAGCATCTTTCGGTGGTTTCTCTGTATATTATTTAGCTGGTCATCATGACAAGCGATTCAAGTGTTTCATCGCCCACGATGGTGCTTTCAACTTAGAGTCGATGTACACCGATACAGAAGAAGTATGGTTCTCTAACTGGGAATACGAGGATGCTTATTGGAATAAGGACCTTTCGCCTAATGCCAAGAAGACCTACGAGAACTCACCACATAGATTCGTGGACAAATGGGATACACCTATCCTCTGTATTCACGGAGAATTGGATTATCGTATCAACGCCAACCAAGGTTTTGGTGCCTTCAATGCCGCCAAACTAAAGGGAATCCCCGCCGAATTGCTATTGTTCCCCGATGAGAACCATTGGGTATTGAAACCACAAAACGGAATTCTCTGGCAACGCACATTCTTTAATTGGCTCAACCGTTGGCTGAAAGAAGATTAAAGATTAAAAATTAAAGATTAAAAATTAAAATGGGATAATTTAAAAATGGAAGATCGCTATAACAAGATTATTGACATCAGTTTCAAGTTTGGTGTTCGTATTGTTAAATTATTCCAATATCTTGTTGACAACAAAGTAAACTATGCTATTCCCAATCAAATTTTAAGAAGCGGAACAAGCATAGGGGCCAACGTCAATGAAAGCGTGTTTGCACAGAGCAAAAAAGACTTTATTAATAAAATGCATATAGCCTTAAAGGAAGCAAACGAAACAAAGTACTGGCTTAGGCTGTTGTATGAATCTGGATATATTAACGACAAACAGTTTGAATCGATGACAGATGATTTAAAAAACATCATCGGGACTTTGGTGAATATCATTAAAACCGCCAAAAATAACAATTAAATGTTTTCATCTTACCATCTTAATATTTAATTTTGCATGTTTAATATTTAATTTTATAATAATGACAAATACGATTAAAACCCTTCGCGATTCTGCAGGAATGAGATGGACAGCCCTATTACTATTGGCACTTGCCATGTTCTGCAGCTATATCTTCATGGACATTCTCTCACCCATCAAAGACCTCATGCAGGAAACACGTGGATGGGACTCCACCGCCTTTGGCACCATGCAAGGTTCTGAGGTGTTCCTCAATGTCTTTGTATTCTTCCTCATCTTCGCTGGTATCATCCTCGACAAGATGGGTGTTCGCTTTACCGCCGTTCTCTCTGGTGCAGTCATGCTCATCGGAGCTATCATCAAGTGGTACGCCGTGAGCGAGTCGTTCATGGGTAGCGGTTTGGAAACATGGTTTACCAACAACTTGAACTATATCCCATTGTTCCAAGAATTGGGTGTAGCACCGTTCTATGAGGGAATGCCCGCATCCGCTAAGTTTGCCGCTTGTGGATTCATGATTTTTGGTTGCGGTTGCGAAATGGCAGGAATCACCGTTAGCCGTGGTATCGTGAAATGGTTTAAGGGTCGCGAGATGGCGTTGGCAATGGGTTCTGAGATGGCTTTGGCTCGTCTGGGTGTTGCCACTTGTATGATTTTCTCTCCCTTCTTCGCTAAACTTGGCGGTAACATCAGCGTTACCCGTTCAGTAGCATTTGGCGTGGTGTTGATGTGTATTGCCTTGATGATGTTCGTGGTTTATTTCTTCATGGATAAGAAACTCGATTCACAAACGGGTGAGGCAGAAGAGAAAGACGACCCATTCAAGATTAGCGACATTGGCAAGATTCTCTCCGATAGTGGTTTCTGGCTTGTTGCCTTGCTTTGCGTACTTTATTATTCGGCTATCTTCCCCTTCCAGAAATATGCCGTCAATATGTTGCAATGCAATCTAACGCTTACCGAACCATCAGCAGATTCTTTCTGGGCAGGTTCTTCAGTAACCATTATCCAATATGTTATTATGCTTGTGGTGGCAGCAGCAGGATTTGCCAGCAATTTCCAAAAGAAAGCAGCAACCAAATATGGTTTGCTTGCCCTTTCCATCGCATCGCTCATCGTTTATTGCTACATGGGTTACATGCGCCAATCGGCAGAAAGTATCTTTGCCGTATTCCCCTTGCTTGCCGTGTTGATTACTCCTATTCTCGGCAGTTATGTTGACCACAAAGGAAAGGCAGCTTCCATGCTCGTGCTCGGTTCGTTGTTGCTCATTGCTTGCCACTTGACATTTGCCTTTGTCCTTCCACTTTTCAAGGGCAATGCCGTTGGCGGTATCATCATCGCATACATCACAATCTTGGTATTGGGTTCTTCGTTCTCACTTGTTCCCGCTTCCTTGTGGCCAAGTGTTCCCAAACTCGTTGATTCCAAGGTAATTGGTTCTGCTTACGCCTTGATATTCTGGATTCAGAACATCGGCTTGTGGCTCTTCCCATTGCTTATCGGTAAAGTGCTCGACAGCACCAACGAAGGAGTAACCGACCCCACAAAGTTCGACTATACCGCCCCGCTCGTCATGCTGGCAGGTCTCGGTGTAGCAGCCTTGATTCTCGGTCTCATCCTCAAGGTAGTGGATAAGAAGAAGGGAATTGGTTTGGAAGAACCAAACATCAAGGAATAATTGTTCTTGAACTAACGAGTAAACAGGTTGATGGAATCCCCTTTCAACCTGTTTTTTCTATGTCTAAGGATTATGGGATTCAAGGATATTCAAGTCCTCTGCCTACCCTCTTCTTACTCCAAACAGAGACACTTGGGGGACAGGGGGACAAGGGGACAGCATTATTTTGGCTATACCCACTCTTCAACTATCTTACTACATTGAATTATAATTACGGCTCAGTCGATTTTTCATGGGAAATAGTTTATCTTTTCAACGTGAAAAGTTATGTTTACGGGCGATAAACATAAGTTCAAGGGCGGTGAACATATATTCAAGGGCGGTGAACATAAGTTCACGGCGCATAAACATAAAATCTTTATATAACTTTGTATTACAAGAATGATGATGGGTAAATATATATACTCCTTCTCCAAGGGGGGATGGGACAAAATATACTTGTCCCCCTGTCCCCTTGTCCCCCTGTCCCCTTTGTGAGGAGAAAGGGAGAGAGCAAAGTGACAGGTAATAAGTAATAGGTAATAGGTAATAGGTATGATTAGCCATGAACATTGAAGATTAAAAATGAAAGATTAAACGTGATAGATTAAACGTGAATGCACACAACGAGCAAAGCATATCTCTTGCTTCTTGCTTCTTACTTTCTTGCTTCTATCTCCATACTATGCTTCTCTACTATACAAACGATAGGTTTGTATGATATAAATCATTGATATGTGGGGTTCAAACGATTGATTTGTAAGTTACAAACCATTGCTTTGTATGCTATAGACCATTGCTTTGTAAATTAGCTGAATAATTTCGGTGATTGGTTGAATGTTTTTGCATTCTTATCACATTCACCATACCTTTGCAATTGTTTGCCAATAAAGAGGAAAAACGTACAAAGGAAATTCCATAAAATAAACGACATCATTTCACGTTAATACTATAAGCAAAGAGCCTATGACATTAAAAATACGCGACATCAAGGAAAATCTTACATATTTAGCCCTATGGCTGATTTTGTTCTTGACTCCCATGATAAGCATGGGGATTCGCTCTACGACGGATTCTGGCTTCGAGTTCAATTGGACAGAAATATTTCATGTATGGCGCATCTACGGAGTATATTTTGTCATCTTCCTCATTCACAATTTCTTGCTTGCCCCCATACTTATCTATAAGCACAAGAAATTGATGTATTTTGCCACCACGATTTGTCTCCTTTCCGTCTTCTTCGTTTACCAATGTTTGCAAAGACCCGAACGTCCTATGCACCACAAATTCCGTCATCACCACGAAATGATGGATAGAGGACCTCAACAATTGGAAAAGACGCAAGACATGAGAACGAAGGACTTCGAGGGTACTTTTGATGACGAAGCCAAGCCAATGCATCAACGCGGCAAGAGACATCGGCGGATGAACCCAAACGACAAGCCACCTTTTGGATTCGGTCCTTCAGACATCATTCATTCTATTATGATGGTACTCTTGTTGGGTATGAATTTAGGCGTTAAGTTGTATTTCAAGTCTGACCGTGACGAGAAGGAAATGCAGTTGTTGGAGAAGAAGAATTTGGAACAACAATTGGAATACTTAAAATACCAAATCAATCCTCATTTCTTCATGAACACGCTCAACAATATCCACGCTTTGGTAGATATTGAACCAGAGCAAGCGAAGACAACGATATTGGAACTTTCGAAACTGATGAGATATGTGCTTTATGAAGGAGCAAAATCATCGGTGTTGTTGGGACATGAAATAGATTTTCTCAACAATTACATCACGTTGATGAAATTGCGCTTTACCGATAAGGTGAAGATTCAAATAGACATCCCGTCTATCGTTCCCGAAAAATTGGTTCCTCCCATGTTGTTCATCACCTTCGTAGAAAACGCATTCAAACATGGCATCAGCTACAAGGAAGAGTCATTTATCAACGTGAAGATGCGCTTTGACGACAACCGCATCTATTTCACTTGCGAAAACAGCAAGCACGAGGAGAGCATAGCCGAACGCGGAGGCGTGGGATTGCAAAACGTCAAGAAGCGTTTGGAATTGATTTACGGAGAGAATTATCACCTTGACATCAACGATGGAGCGAAAGAATATACCGTTCAACTCGACATTCCATTAGAAGGAGTCAAAACGTAATAAATACAAACAGATATGATCAAGTGTTTAGCCATAGACGACGAGCCATTAGCATTGAAGCAGTTGGCTACTTATATCAGTAAGATACCCTACCTGGAATTGGTAGGAGAATGCCAAAGTGCCCATGATGCGAAAACCATCATGGACCGTGAGGTAATTGATGCCATCTTCATCGACATTAACATGCCCGACCTCAACGGTATGGATTTTGTGCGCTCGTTGGCAGCTCCGCCCATCGTGGTATTCACCACCGCCTACTCAGAATACGCCATTGATGGATATAAGGTTGACGCGGTAGATTATTTGTTGAAGCCATTTGGACTGGACGATTTCCAACGCGCAGCCATGAAGGTGAAGAAGCAATACGACTTGCAAAATACGCAACCCGTTCAAATATCTGCTCCTGACGAAGATGACGCCCTATTTCTCAAGACTGATTATAAAGTGGTGAGAGTAAACATTAGCGACATCAAATATGTGGAGGGAATGAGCGAATATTTGAAAATCTACCTGAATGACAGAAAACCATTGGTGGTTTTGCTCAGCATGAAGAAATTGGAAGAACGATTACCCCATTATTTCATGCGCATTCACCGTTCATATATCGTCAACTTGAAATATATACAAGAGGTGAACAAGAATCGCGTAATACTCGATGCTGACACTTACCTACCCATTGGCGACCTATACAGAACAGCCTTCAACGAATACATAGACAGCAAGTTTTTGGGGAAATAGATGATGAAAGACGTACTCATATTGCCAGACATACATGGTCGCACCTTTTGGAAAGATGCGGTCAATCATGTTGCGGAAGACGAGCACATCATCTTTCTCGGAGATTATCTCGACCCTTATTCGCATGAGGGAATCGAACCCGAAGAAGCATGGGATAACTTTCTCGACATCATAGAATATGCCGATAAACACGCCAATCAAGTTACCATGCTCTTAGGAAACCACGATATGCATTACGTTTCCTACCTCTACAAGAAATGGGGATTATCGAGTAGGTTTAACACTTGGCTCGAAAATGATTTCCATCAACTATTCAACGACAATCTTTCCAAGTTCTGTATGAGTTGGGAATGTACTTGGAAAAACCAACGAGTACTTTTCACACATGCTGGCGTGAGTGAAGGATGGTACAAGGCCAACCAATCCATCATCGGAGAACTCACCGTGGAGCACTTAAACCAACTCCTTTACACCGACGAAGGCATCATGGCACTTGCACAGATAGGTTATGAACGTGGCGGAAACCATCGTTATGGCAGCATGGTATGGGCAGACGTAGACGAAATGGATTATAGAAGTATATTACCCAATACCTATCAGATTTTCGGGCATTCCCAACAACGTCATTCCCCTATCATTACTTCACATTGGGCATGTTTAGATTGCAGGATGGCATTCAGGTTGTCTGAAATCATTTAAGCCACACACAATATCAACTTACGACTTTGCATTTCATTTTCTTTGTTAAACAATCTTTAAAGTTTGTCTAATTCAGATATTATTTATAATTTAGCACTTTAAATGTCCTCATCTGCTTGTAGAAAGAAAAATGAATGCTATAAAACGATATTTTACGACATCATTTAGGCGCAGGCTTATCATTCGTATATTATTGATTGTAACCATCATTTTTGGTAGTGTTGGCTACATCATTAATCTTCTCATTAAGAATGCCATCGTTTTAGAAGCCCAAAGAGGAGCAAAAAGTGTGATGGACATGACCAACCATCGTATTGACAACTTACTGAACTCTGTAGAGGTAGCCATAGAAAACAACATTCCTGCCATCAACAAAACAATCAGCAGACCAGACATTATGGAGGAAATTGCAAGACGTATCGTGAAGGTAAACCCCATGATATCAGGTTCTGCCGTAGCTTTCATGCCCAACTATTATAAAGGAGAAAGAACTCTCTACTGTCCTTACTCATACGAAGATAGCACAGGCATTCATTCCAAAAATTTAGCAACCAAAGAGTACAACTACATCGAGAAAAAATGGTTTAAGGATGCCATCAAAGTAAAGGAAGGCAGATGGACGGAACCATATTATGATGAAGGAGGCGGAAACATGGTGATGACCACCTATACACACCCTGTCTTTGACAACGACAGCATTATTGTGGCAGTCTTAACCGCTGACATGTCGCTCGATGAATTAAGCATGTTGATTGCCAACATCAAATATTACGACAAGGCATTCAGCTTTGCCATTACGCAAGAAGGTACGTATATCGTACACCCTGACACGACAAAGATATTAAAAGAAAAGATTTTCGACAACCCGAGGTTAAAAAACGACACTACTTTCAACTCGTTGGTGAAAAGTATGGTAGCAGGAGAAACGGGCACGAAAATCCTTGACGTCAACAATGAAAAGCTTCATGTTTTCTATTCTCCTGTCAAGCGTATGAACTGGGCCATCGGAATCGTTTGTCCAGAAAAAAGTTTCTTGATAATGGCTCTGACAAGCGGATTTCTTGTAGTCTTCTTCTTAATCGTGGGCTTGTTATTGATTATATATTTATGTTCAAAGCAAGTCAAGAAGATGCTTCGACCTTTGGAACGCTTTACCGAATCAGCCGACGAAATAGCGAAAGGCAACCTGAAAGCCCCATTGCCTCAAGTAAAATCCAAAGACGAGATGTATCGATTGCGCAACTCTTTCCAATACATGCAAGAGTCGCTTGAAGATTATATCAAAGAATTGAAAACCGTCAACGAGGAGAAAGGTCGCATTGAAGGAGAGTTGCGAGTGGCGAAAAACATACAACAAGCCATGATTCCGAAGGAATATCCTCCATTTCCAGAACGTGACGATGTGGAGATATATGGACAATTGACACCTGCAAAGGAAATCGGTGGCGACTTGTTTGACTTCTTCATTCGCGACGAGAAACTGTTTTTCTGCATTGGAGACGTAAGCGGAAAGGGTGTTCCTGCTTCTTTGGTAATGGCAGTAACACGTAGTCTTTTCAGAAATATTGCCGCCCATGAAAGTCAACCACAACGAATCATCTCACTAATCAACGAGTCAACAACAGACGCTAACGAGACGTTGATGTTCGTAACGTTGTTTATCGGCGTACTCGACTTACCAACTGGTCGTTTCCGTTATTGCAACGCTGGCCATTGCGCCCCGTTGTTGTTAGGTGAAAGCACCAGTATACTCCCCGTTAAGCCAAACATTCCCATAGGTATATTGAAAGGTTATAAGTACGTGATAGAGGAAACAGAAATCCCTCACAACACCATTATCTTCCTCTATACCGATGGTTTGACTGAAGCAGAAGACCGCAACCAACAATTGTTCGGTGAAGAGCGAATGATACGTATAGCGCAGGAATTTTGTCAAAACGAAGAACCAACACCAACCTCTTTGATTAAGAAAATGACTGGCGTAATCAATGACTTCGCGAAAGACACCGAACAAAGCGACGACCTCACCATGTTGGCTTTGCGCTATTGTAAAGTGGAATGTCCGAATACGTTCAGCAGGAAGTTGGTTTTGCCAAACGACGTATCTACCATCCCACAACTCAACGAGTTCGTGGATGAAGTATGCGAGAATGCGGAATTCGACATGCCTACCACGATGTCAATGAACTTGGCGATGGAGGAAGCCGTTGTTAACGTGATGAACTATGGCTATCCAAAAGGAATGTTAGGCAATGTCAACATAGAAGCCCAGATTAACGAAAAGAGACTTAAATTTGTCATCAGCGACCACGGTACGCCTTTCGACCCAACCGAAAAGGAAGATGCCGACGTTACGCTTTCGGTGGAAGAACGCCCCATAGGCGGTTTGGGAATCTATCTGGTTAGGCAGATTATGGATTCCGTCAATTATGAACGATTAGATGGAATGAACGTACTCACGTTGCGCAAATTCCTAAAGACACAAAATAACGAACAATAAGTCATGGATAGCATTGTCTTTTTTAGGCTTAAACTTCTACGCATGGATTACCATCCTCACGATGCTGGGCATTTTCGTGGTGATGGCTCGCACTCACATCCCTGCCGAATTGGCTTTTTCGGGAGCCATTACGATTTTGCTTGTCTTTGGAATTGTATCCGAGGAAGAAGGATTGGAGGGATACGGAAGCGAACCCGTGATTGTGCATGCGGCATTTTTCGTGGTGATGGCTGGATTGATGCAATCAGGTTTTTTATATTGGCTAACGAAACATTTATTGGGTGTCCCCAAAACCTTTAAGATGGCTATTGTCAAACTCATGATACCCATGGCTGCTTTGGGAGCGGTATTGAACTCCGTTAATGTGGTTGCCCTGTTTATTGGCGTTGTGAAGATTTGGGCTCGCCGGTTAAACACGGAACCGTCTCGTTTGTTGATTCCGTTGAGTTATGCAGCTACGTTAGGCGGTTCATGTACGCTTATCGGTAATTCATCCAACTTGATTATTTCTGGTTTGTACGCTGACCATACGGGAAAGGCGATGCATCCGTTTGCGCCACTCGTTCCAGGATTGTTCTGTACGATAGTGGGAATCATATCCGTCACCTTGCTTAGAAGGATGATTCCCATACGGCAATCTCCTGAATCATCATTCGAATTTACCAGCGACTATACAGTAGAGTTATTGGTTTCATCTGATAACGATGCGGTCACAAAGACTATCAATGAAACTGGATTGATGAACGTGAGAGGTGGTTCGTTAATTGAAATTATTAGGTTCGACAAGGAGATTATTTCTCCCGTTCACAAAGACGAATTTATTTTCGGAGGCGACCGTTTGATTTACTCTGGACAAATCAGCGAGATATTGGAATTAAAAAACACGCATGGCTTGGTGGCAGCCGACCATCACGTGTTTAGCATCAACGAGATTGACACTCATAGAAAACTTCGCACGGCTTACATAGGATTTGGAAGTGACTTGATTGGAACGAAAATGAGCGAGAATGAGTTTGAGCAACGTACGAATATGGTGCTCGTTGCCGTGGCGAGGCAAGGACATCGCGTAGACCAACAACCTCGCGAAGTGGTTCTCAATGCAGGTGACTCTTTGCTCTTTGAGTGTCCGCCAAAAAACGATCAGAAAACCGAGATGTTGACAAGGGGAAGTTTGACATTCTTTGATTCTAATTTCGTACCACAGATTGGCAAGAAGACGGTCATTTCCGCTATCATTCTCATTACCATGTTCGTCATATCGTCTATGCATCTGCTGCCTTTGATGGCTTGTACCATGTTAGCGGCAGGAGCCATGTTGGTATTCAAGTGCTGTAAGTTACAGAAATTCACGAAATATGTAGAATGGGAATTGCTGATTATCTTAGGTTGCACGATGGTAATCAGTACTGCAATTACAAAACTGGGAATTGCCGACGCAATTGCCAATGGCGTATTAAACGTCTGTGGACACAATCCATATATCATCATGATTGTCATGTGTCTTCTTGCGTCGATAGTCAGCGAGTTTATCAGCGACGTAGGTGCAAGTGGCGTATTCTTCCCGATTGTCTATAAGGAAGCTATCGTCATGGGATGCAATCCTTTACCTTTCGTCATCTCGTTGATGATTTCCGTGACGATTAGTTTTTCCTCGCCCATCGGTTCCAGTACGCACATGCTGATTTATGGTCCTGGTGGTTTCAAGTTTACTGACTTTATGAAGATTGGCTTAATCATGCATATCATCTTATTGATTTCATGTATTTTCATCGTCAACATAGTTTATCCGATATCATAACAAACAGACAAGAATATGAAAACAACTTTTTGTGAAAAAGACGGCAAATACATTGCCACGTTGGAAGGAAGACTGGATACAGCTTCCGCTGAAAAGACAGAAAAGGAATTATCCGTATTGAAAGATTGCATTGGTCATGACATCATCATTGATTGCGAGAAACTGGAATACATCAGTAGTTCTGGTTTGCGTATCTTGCTTGCCATCAAGAAAAACGCCATTGCCGCAGGTAGTAAGGTTTCGCTCATCAACCTCAACGATGAAATCATGAAAGTATTCAAGATGACGGGGTTCGACGACATCTTCAACATATAATTAACGAAAACACGAAAAAGAATGGACATAAACATTAAAGAAATAGACAACGCATATACTGTTGAGTTGAAAGGTAGACTTGACACTCCTGCTGCCGTTGAAGCACAAAAGGAATTTGGCGTGTTGTTGGAGAATGCAGACAAGGAAATCACCATTGATTGTACCGAGCTCAAATACATCAGTAGTTCTGGACTTAGTTTGTTCCTGATGCTCAGAAAGGAAACGACGACGAAGGGTGGTCACATTACGATTTTCAACATCAACGACGACATCAAGGAAGTGTTTAAGATTACTGGATTCTTAAACCTTTTCGAGATTAAAAGCAAATAAATCCATTTGCTTATTACATTCATTTACCCGTCATATAGTAATACCATTTATTGGGTTGCTATATGACGGTTTATTTAGTTTTCTTTATCTTCCAACCAAAGGCAGCAACTACCATACTTGAAATCGGCGAAAGGAGATTGAAGAAACAATATGGCAAATAGGCAATGGTGGCTACACCAAGCACAGTACTTTGAGTGAGTCCACACGTATTCCACGGAACGAGTACTGATGTCACGGTACAACCATCTTCGCAACTTCGGCTCAACAACCTATTCTCTAATCCGTGTTTCTGATATGACTCCTTGAACATCGAACTGGTAAGGATGATGGAAAGGAACTGGTCGGCCGTAGTAATGTTGAGGAAAATACCACTCAACACCGTTGACGCAACCAACGAGAACGTACCTCTTACCATTCGAAGAATATATCCCATGATTTCCTTCAACAATCCCGTAGCAGTAAGGGCTCCAGCAAATACTTGCGCACAGATAATCAACCAAATCGTGGGCATCATTCCCGCCATTCCACGAGTTTTCACCAGTTGGTTCAACACGTCGTTTCCCGTATTAATATTGGTAGAATCATAACAAGCACGAATCGCTCCTTCGTACAAAACCATAAATCCTGGTTCGTTTCCTTGATTCGCGATTTCGCAGAGTCTGTCTTCCTGAAATATCAAGGCAACGATGGCAGCTAACAACGTTGCAAGAAACAAGACCACCAACGATGGCCACCTACGCGCAATCATATACCCCACCACAACGGGAACAAGCAAGAGCCAAGGAGAAATAAGGAATGTCCTGTTAAGTCCATCGGCAAAATCACTCACGTTTCCCATCGCAGCCACATTCATCGACAAGCCTGCTATCAAGAAGATGAGTAGTGTCAAAGTAAATGCAGGAACGGTGGTGAATAACATATATCTTATATGTGTGAAAAGAGGCGTACCTGAAACGCTCGATGCAAGTACCGTAGTATCGGACAAGGGAGACAACTTATCTCCGAAATATGCACCGCTGATAATGGAACCTGCAATCCACCCGTCATCAAATCCATGTGCCTTGCCTATACCCATCAAGGCAACACCTATCGTTGCGACGGTAGTCCAAGACGAACCTATCAACAAGCTAATAAGGGCGCACAACACGCAACTACTAACGAGAAACCATTGTGGATGAAGGATTTGCATTCCGTAATATATCATCGTAGGTACGATACCTGACACCATCCACGTTCCACTAATGGCTCCTATAAGCAATAAGATGATGATGGAAGGAGTACAATTAGCTACCTTTTCCGTCATCTCGCGCTCAAGCACATCCCAATCCAACCGTTTCTTAAACCATCCTACCAATACACACGTACCAGAAGCTATCAACAATGCCACCTGACTGGCTCCGTCAAGCGTAGCATTGCCGAATACTGTTATGCAACAAATCAGTAGGGCAATTAAAACGAGAAAAGGTACAAATGCTATCATGCTTTCATGTCGTTATCTTATAAAGTAGCCTTCGGTTCCTTATTTTTTTACAAAAATACACAATATCTTTTACTATCCAAAATATAATGCCAATAATTCATCGTTTTTTGTGTCATCCTGCCACGAATTGAATAATTAATGTGTACCTATGCAAACACATTATTATATTTATATAAAACAATAACCTCATCATATACTATGGCAAAGAAAAATGAAACTATCGTTAAAGATGTAGTCATCAAGACTATAAAAAAGACGGCAGACTATATCTGCATTACAGATATTGCCCGAAAGAAGAATACTACTAAGTCGAAATTCACCCCCTAATAATCGGTGAACTCACCATACATCATCTAAATCAACTACTATAAACCGAGGATGGAATGTATGCTCTCGGTCAAATTGGACATATCCAACAATACAAAAACCCAATAATCACTACGCATTGGGCTTGTATGGATTGTCGGAGAGCCTTCAAGCTAAGTCAGTTGCCCTAATTTCTTAGTGGATTTCAAACAGGTTGAAAAAACCTGTCATCATGAAAACCTTCTTAATCTTGTCGTTGATATTCTGAATAACTACCTTTCCTCCTTTAGCAGCCGTCTCTTTACGGATGGTAAGAAACAGACGAAGTCCAGAACTACTAATATATTCCAGATTTTCACAATCAAGGGTGATTTCCTTGTCTGCATTTTCCAACAAGGGAAGAATCTCTTGTTGTGCCTTGAGTGCAGAGGAAGTATCTAAACGACCACTAACAACGGCCAACATTCCATCATTTTGTTCTTTTATCTCAAAAATCATATTTTTTGGTGGTTTATAACATGCCCCCCAATCACATGGAGGGCATGTCTTATATAACTTAAATATTTACTTTACAAGAGCTTTACGAGCAGCTTCAATCTTATCCTTAGCCTCAGCAATCTGTGACTTGAATTCAGCAACGCTTGTTGCATTCAATACATCAAGAGGAGCAATAGCTTCAGCAACAGGTTTGATTTCAGGATCATACTCAGCCAGACGGTTAACAGCATCTAAGATGAGAACGATACGATATGTTACATTAGAAGCAGCCTCATCATCGAATACGCTGAGGAACTTGTCTGAGTTCTGGTTAGCAACATAAAGTTGTTCAACAAGTCCAGCAGCAGCAAGTTGCCAGAAATAGTTGATACGTCCGTTCTCGTTCATTGCATCATACAGAGCGGTTGAAGTCTCGTATAGAGTATTAGCATCTTCAACAGCCTTGAATGAAGGATCATTGATGTCGGCAACCAACTTGGCAATAGCTTTGTCGTAGTCTTCTGTAGGCATCTCATAGAGAGCGGCAATCTTTCTGTCCACGTTAAGTGCACTCAGAATGCGATATTTCTCAGACAATGTAGCAGCTTCCTCACTTACACTTGGAGCTAACAAGTATTCTGGTTTAATTTGCTTTTCCTCTTTGGTCAAAGTAAGACCATTGCCATTCTCCTGAACGAAAGGTAATTGCTTGAGTTTGCTCAACTCAGAAGCAATACTGTCAAAATGCATCTTGATGCTGGCTTCAATTTGCTCTTGTTCGAAACTCTTTTGGTTTTCGGCTTCTTCAGCCTGAGCACCCTTCTTACCTCCGCATGCAGCAAAGGCGATAGCTAATAATGCAATAGCTAAAACTGATAATTTTTTCATTGCTTTTGAATTTTAAATTGTTAAAAATATAATATTGTCATTTTGTATTCTCAATCGTTATTTTTTCGAATATATCTTCCAGGGGTATCTGTCAACAAGAGTATAATCATGATTACACTCATCAGTAACAGTATTGTCATATTGAACCACAACGTCTTTACATGCCAAGAACCAATAATTTTCTCACTACTATAAAATGGTGCACGCCCCATTTGATTTTGAGGTGTTAAAAATATCAGTCCCGTACGCGGTACGATGTGATTATCCACTACATCAAGCATCCGCTTTTGGTCTGCTCCAACAACGCAATCTTCCAACTTCAAGTTATAATTGTTACGTTTTAATTGCAATAGAGCCTCTTTTCCGTTTTCTCGAATAAAGCTGAAAATCTGCGCATCAGCTTTCAAAGTAATATGATTGCTACGTTTAGCCAATATGTTTTCAGCCTCATTCATATATTTGTCAAGCGACTCATAGGAATAATCTCCTTGATAGGGTTCCATTCCGCAGAATTCTGTGATAATGGGCAAATTCGTACGAATAATCTCTATGTGTTCTGGTTTTACTTCCTTTCCATGTATCTGTTCATCTTGCATGGTTTTCAACTGAGATTGTAATTCATAAAGGAAGCCCACGTTATAGAATTGCGTTTCGTATTTCTCCTTGTCTGTTTCAAAAAAGTTCTTCTCGTACTGATTGTCTGTAAACGAAGTAACGGCCAATGCTTCGTATGACCAACGAGATGGTATAATATCGCCTATTAGCGGTACGTTTCCTGTTGTGCTCTTTGGTGCTAAATCAGTAAAACTAACCACCAAACCACAAAGCAATATCTGCGGAATAAGCAACAATGGGATACTGATATATATAGATACAACTGAGTTCAGACATTGAGAAAGCAACAAACCCGTTAAGTTCGCCAAAAAAGCCGTGATGAATAAGATGAGCCACCACGTCCAAAACAGACCATGTAATCCCATGATGGTATTACCGACAATGATAAACAACAAGGTTTGTATGAGTGACACTCCTGCCATAAAGACTATTTTCGACCAAATATAGCTACTATACGAAAGATTCAGGAAACGTTCCCTTTTCAACAAAGCACGGTCTTTGATGATTTCCTCAGCACTTCCACTCATGCCCGTAAATGTTGCTACAATAACGGCCATGAAGAAATAACTCACCAAATTCTTGTTGTTCATTATCGTATAGCCCTCTGGGGGAGCATAACGAGTGAGCAAAGCGCAGATTACGGCAAGCAACGGTGCTTCAGACAATGTAATAACCAAATATTGTATGTTTGTTATCTTGGTCTTGATATTGCGATGAAGGAATATCATGAATTGTTTCAAAGCACCAGGCTTTTTCTGATCTGACGGAGGAATATCACTCACGGTCAGAGGTTTCATTTCCTCACGGTTTTTCAAGTAAAGCCCATGCCAATCTTGCGGTGTCATCTTTCTCTCATCCGATGGTTCACCCGTATTGCTCAGTGCTTTTTCATCAATGATGTTCAGTACTATTTCAGGATTAACGTTGCCACAAGTCGGACAGGCACTGGCATCAGCATCTGCATAGTCGGCGGCTTTCTTAAAATAGGTAATGGCATCAATAGGATTACCATCGAAAACGGGATAACCACCACGATCAAGCAACCATAGACGGTCAAATAATTTATAAACATCACTTGAAGGCTGGTGAATATTCACGATGATTAATTTCCCTTTCAAGGTTTGTTCCTTCAACAACAATACCACTTTCTCCGTATCTGCAGACGAGAGACCTGATGTCGGTTCATCCAAGAACAAAACCGCTGGTTCACGAATCAGTTCTAAAGCAATATTCAAACGCTTGCGTTGTCCTCCAGAGATATATTTGTTGATGGCAGACCCAACCTTCAAATCCTTAATGGTATCCAATCCCAAGTCTTTCAGCGTCTTCAAGACACGGCTATCTATTTCCTCATCAGATAAACCTTCGAAGCAAAGTTTGGCGGTAAACCATAAGTTTTGATAGACAGTCAATTCTTCGATGAGCAAATCGTCTTGTGGAACGAAACCTATCAAATCCTTGGCTTCAGGCTCGCTAATATCATGTCCATTGATGGTAATAGTCCCTTCGTGCGGTTTTAAACTACCATTCAACAACGATAATAGTGTGGTTTTACCTGTTCCAGAACCACCCATGACAGCCAGAAACTCACCATTTCTGAGTGTGAAACTCAGATCATGCATTCCATTATCGCTATTGGGAAAACGATAGTTGATGTTTCGACCACAGAACTCTACAGAACGGGTCTCATCAGAATCCTTGTTGTAAGCGCTGATAATGGAAGAATAATAGACGGGATGTCCATTTGTTTTTAGCACACTACTTTGTTGCCACACTTGATAGGTACCAGCTAACACGGGAACGTCATTTATCATCACGTTACCATTACCTAAATAAGTAAAGATGAGTTCCCCTGTTGTACGGTCATACAACGTTTTCAGGATTCCATCAAGTCCCTTGATGTGGTGCAACTTAACATTCTCTGTCTCACGGTTACCAACGAAATCGGCAAAATCTTTATATTGCTTTTCGGGAACATGGAATTGTGCCGCCATTGTATCAAACATGGAAATGGCTTTCAATCCATCACTACTACAGAACTCCATCAGACGAAGCAACAACAATGCCTCTTCTTTTGTTTGAATCTTTCCGTGTAACACAGAGCATATAGAGGTAACAGCGTCCTTACTATTCAGGTTGTCTGTCATTTCATACGCCATACGCATATCGCTGTATAAATCCATGTAAAGATCTATATTACGAATGCCAAAATGACGACGCAAGTAGCTTACGAGCATATCTTTTGCTCGTGTCTCATCTACTTGCTCTTCCTTTCCGAATAATGCAAACAGACTAATGAAACTGGATAGTATGACGTCTGTCATCTCTTATTTTAAATGTGCAAATATAATAAAAAGTTAAACTAACAATTAAATGGTATCAGTTAATAATCATTAAAAGCCTTTAAACTAACTTCTTTCGAAGTGTCAAAACATTCTTTCCGTCTATTCGTTCATAATTGATGCTGTCCATAATTTGACGTACCAAATGAATTCCCAACCCACCGATGGGACGTTCTTCAACCGATAATGTCGTGTCTACCTCTTCCATGGATGTAGGATCAAAAGGTTTCCCCCAATCGCTAATGACAAATTTCAGTCGAACGCTATTTGCCAAAGCCTCTATCTTGATTTCACCTTTAGTATCTGCAGGATAAGCATACTCCATCACATTGACCACAGCCTCCTCAATAGCCAAGTTCAAACTCATCGTGGTATCCATGTCGAAATTCAATTCTTCGCAAACTTCTTCGACAAACGCGGTTAATTCTGGAACCAGCTCAACGTCATTGATTAGCGTGATGCTACGTTGGAGACGTGCATCTTGTTCACTTTGTTTGGTGTACATAATGGCAAGCATTGTCAAATCATCACTTTGTTCTGCATTACCCACAAACTGTTCAACTGCCTTAGTCATCTTTTCAATTAATATCTGCGGTTGGCCTTCTGTTTGTCGAGCAACCTCAAATATACGATCTTCCTCGAACTGCTCATGACTTAAGTTTTCCGCTTCAGTTAATCCGTCTGTATATAAGAAGATGGTCGTTTGTGGGGAAATAATCACCTCTTGGGTCGTAAACTTCCAGCTATCTAATCCAACAGGTATGTTCGGGTCGCATGGAAGACTCGTGATTTCAGAATTGTTAATGAGAATCGGACCATTATGTGCAGCATTACTATATCGTAAACGACCGGTCGGCAAGTCAAGTACACCTACAAATAACGTGGTAAACATGCTGGAGTCTCCTTCTCTACATGATATATCATTGATTCCACTAATTATTTTACCAGGATTACTTTGATGGGCAACAGCCGTTCTAAACAAAGCCTGCGTGACAACCATAATCAACGAAGCTGGGATTCCCTTGCCCGAAACATCACCAACACAGAAAAAGAGTTTCTCATCACGGATATAGTAATCGTACAAATCACCACCCACTTCCTTCGCAGGTTTCAACTGTGCGAAAATATCAATATCATTACGGTCGGGAAAAGCAGGGAAAGTCGTCAACAACATAGAACCTTGTATATCACTGGCAATACGTAGTTCACTCTCCATACGTCCTTTCTCTTCGTTGATGGTCTTTGTCTGTTCTATTTGTTTTACCAAAGAATGCTGCATCATTTCAAACGAATTACGCAGCCTTAACATTTCATCCTTTGTTTTAATTTCAGGAAGTTCCGCCTTCAAGTTTCCTTTGGCTATCTCATCAACAGAGTCGGTAAATTTCATCAATGGCTTTGTGATACGATGGATGGTTTTCCTGCATACAAAACCTACAATGAGTAGCCCGACAAGCATGAGGAAAACAGAAGTATAGATGAAAGCATTTATAGGAATGGTTATATCTTCCATAGGAACGACAATACATATAGTCCAAGTCGTGTGCTTGATGGGCGACAAAACTATGATATAAGATTTGCCCGTATTGTCTCTAAACGACAATATACTTTTTTTTCTCGTAACGATATTATCAATAAGACCTTCCTTCTTCACTTTAAGTATTTTCGTAAAGTAGTCATTGAGGTTACTATTCATCACCAAATCCTCATTGGTATGAGCAACAAAAGAACCTCGATGAGTAACTATGAAACAAGAGGAATGCCCTGAATCAACTCCCCAGTAATATTCATTGTTGTAAATACTATCTACATGCTGAACCAACTCTGTTATCCAATCTAAGGCAATATCTGCGGTCTGTACGGCACAAATCTCTCCTTTTTTATTCACAAGCGGAAGTGAAAAAGTAGTCATTGGAATCTCACCACCACCTTTATCTACATAAGGTTCAGACCACCATCCCTCTTTGACCTCAATAGGTTTCTTATACCATTCCTTATTTAAATAATCATATTCTGGCGTATTCAATTGCCTGGTTTTGATTGTGTCTCCATCGCGGTAGGCGTATGGTGCAAATGGTTTCCCTTTTCGGGGTTCAAAATCAGGATTATATGCAACTGCTGCTCCAACAATATTTGGATTCAATTTCAACAGATGCTTTACCGCAAAAAACTCATTGTCGTTTTCCCTCAAACTCTCTACCACCTCTGGTTTATTATTTTCTACGGCAATCTCAACCGCAGAGAAGATACTATTAATCTTTTCACTCGACGCGTTCATCTCCGTCTTATACAAAGCCATGAGCAAGCCAAAGCCAACCACCCATGTAATGAAAAAAATCAAGGCGGATATGAGCGTGAATATGAGGGTAATAGTTCCCACCACACGCCATGTCAGATGGTTGGCTATCGAACTCGAAGATTTGAATATTTTAGGTAGTTTCATGCAACTATTTTGAGAGTCTTTCTTATAAATTGCAAATTTAAATAAAAATCTTGAATTATAGACTTCTTATATGAAAAATTGTTAGTTTTTTGTTTTTATCATTTGAAACTTGGATTGATTTCTTTACAAAAAGCACATTTATCTTGACAACTCAAAATATAAGACTCATAATTCGTCTTTTTTTGAATCATCTTGCCATGATTTCAATAATAATGTGTAACTTTGCAAAGAAATAATTAAGATATATATCTACAATATTGTTAACAACGACAAATTGAACTTATGAAAACAAAAGAGCCAATTGTAGCAAAATACAATAACAACCTCATCCCATATCTTAAAAGCTATATTGTGGATAAATTGGAAGAGGAAAACAATCTTGATGTATTAGAAAAAATATATTCCATTATTTCACCTGAAAGCAAAATGTCTTTTGAACAGAAATTCGCACTTGCCAAAGAACAAACAGAAAAGTATTGCCATGAAGAATTGGCAAAGGAACTGGAAGCGGAAGGCTTTATGATAGACAAGCCTTATCCATATATGGATTCTACTCAAGATTTGGAAGAGGCTATCCAAGACGATGAGAAAGACGAGAATGCACCTCAAGAATGGATAACCAAAATGTTTCCTGAACTACATGTATAAAAATACTTGGGGCAAAAGAGCTTTCCGTATCTTTGTTAGACAATGGAGATGGGAAGGTGATAATGTTGGAAAACAAGCAGCGGAGACTATGCGTAAGAATGTGGCAAATGCCATTCTTCGTATTCAACAAATGCCTTCCGTTGGTAGATTGCATATAATAAGTGGAAATAAAACATATCGAATCATACAAACACATCCCAAGAGTTCTCTACTCTACTGGCATAATGAACATGAAATCCATATTGTCAGATTCATAATTGCTAAAAAACAAAATATTCAATAATTATCTTTTTCTCCAATTATTTTTGTACTTTTGTATCTCGTTTTAAAATCAAACTGGATTGGTATGAACAGAATGAAGTTTTGGATGCTTGCCGCCATCCTTTTATCTTGCGGCATGAGTGCGCTAACATCTTCTTGCACAAGCGATAAGGTATTGAAGAACGTAGAAGGTGTATTGGAGGAACCAATTGTCAATCAGATGTCCGAGCAAGTAAAGCAGGGATATGTGAAGGCAATGAAGATTCATCCATTTGATATTATGAATGACTCCGCAAATAATGTCAACGTGTCTGGTATAAGTGAATTAGACGGTGGATTATCTACCGAAGGATATGGCATTATGGTTACTAAGAACGACATTTCTACCACATTTTCTGACATCCGAAATACCAGACAACCGCAAGCTTTCTATGACGCAAAGGCAAACACACTTTGGTTGACATCATGCGTAATGGAAGGAACGGGAACCAACGTAGAACAACTTTACAAAATTCAATTTGGCTCCAACGACATAGCTAATATCGCTGATACGATTGAACCTTACAAGATGCAACAAAAAATCTTGGAGCATCTGAAATACTCCGTTGAGGGAGATAAGATTACATTCTATATCGACGAAAAAGAGATTACCTCTGCCACGAATACCGTCAAGGACATGGGCGGATTAGACGATGAGCAACCTATTTGGATTGGAGAGCAGATTAGCTACGACCTCAACAACGGTAATCCACGTGTTTACTTTACGCCTGGAGTGAAGTTTGTTACGGGTTTGGTGCTCACTTACGACGATATGCCTACTCTTTCGGCAAGCATTCAATTGGCTGAAGACGGTAGTTACGAATTGTCTGACTTCAAAGTTAAGTAAGACAAGGTTAGCATTGCATCATGCCAATACCATATATTGACATTCAAAACCTGACCAAATCCTTTGGGGCGCAGGTGTTGTTCGAAAACATATCTTTCTCTATCGCCGAAGGACAGAGAGTGGGATTCGTAGCGAAAAACGGAACGGGAAAATCCACGCTACTCTCCGTATTGACGGGAAAGGAAGGATATGATTCGGGCAAAATCATTTGCAAACGCGACTTAAAGATTGGATATTTGGAACAATCACCACAATTCGACCCAGAGGAATCGGTGCTTGACGCATGTTTCAACCATCATGGAAACGAAGAGCGAGTGCTTCGCGCCAAGCAGATACTTACCCAGTTGAAAATCAAGGACCTTAATCAACCGATGGGACAATTAAGTGGAGGGCAACAAAAACGGGTAGCTTTGGCTAACGTGCTTATCACCGAACCCGAATTCTTGATTCTCGACGAGCCAACCAACCATTTGGATTTGGAGATGATTGAATGGTTGGAAGGATTTCTTTCGCGTGGTAATAAAACCCTATTGATGGTTACGCATGACCGTTTTTTCCTCGACCGCGTTTGCAATATCATCATCGAACTCGACGACCAACAACTCTATACTTACCGTGGCAATTACAGTTATTATTTAGAGAAACGTCAGCAACGAATAGATAATGCGCGGGCTGAAGTGGAACGTGCTAACAATCTTTATCGTACCGAATTGGAATGGATGAGACGAATGCCACAAGCACGAGGACATAAAGCGCGCTATCGTGAAGAGGCTTTCTATGAATTGGAAAAGGTGGCTAAACGTAGAATAGAAGAACGCCAAATCCGATTGAAAGCCAATAAAGTATATATCGGTTCGAAGATTTTTGAATGTCGATATGTGTCGAAAGCATTTGGCGACAACATCATTTTAAAGGACTTTTACTATAACTTTGCCCGATTCGAGAAGATGGGAATCGTGGGCAGCAACGGTACTGGGAAATCCACGTTCATCAAACTCCTATTGGGTTTGGAACCTTTAGACTCGGGAAAGTTCGACATTGGCGAAACCGTTCGTTTCGGTTATTTCTCCCAAGAAGGTCTTCAATTCAACGAACAACAAAAAGTGATTGACATCGTGAGAGACATTGCCGATTACATCAATCTCGGTAATGGCAAGCAGATGAGCGCTTCGCAATTCCTGCAATACTTCTTGTTCACGCCCGAGCAACAATATAATTATGTATATAAGTTAAGTGGCGGTGAGAAACGCAAGCTTTATCTCTGCACGGTATTGATGAAGAATCCCAATTTCCTGGTACTTGATGAGCCAACAAACGACCTTGACATTCAGACTTTGCAGGTATTGGAAGAATATCTACAAGACTTTGCGGGTTGCGTGATTGTGGTTAGCCATGATAGATACTTCACCGACAAGGTGGTTGACCATCTCTTGGTGTTCCACGGACAAGGAAATATCAAGGATTTCCCTGGTAATTACACGCAATATCGGGAATGGAAAAGCCTGAATTCCGTTGAGGAAAAGGAGCAGAAAAAGGATAATGACAAGCGCGAAAACGTTCAAAAGAAACCGAAAAGGGATGATTCGCGGAGGCGAATGACCTATAAGGAGAGGCTGGAATTTGCCCAATTGGAAAAGGATATTGCCGCTTTGGAAGAAGAACAACACAAGATAGAGGAAGCCCTTTGTAGCGGAAAGTTATCTGTTGATGAACTTACCGAAAAGAGCAAGCGATTGCCTGCACTCAAAGACGAAATAGACGAGAAGAGCATGAGATGGCTGGAACTGAGCGAAATAGAATCATGAACACATACAAAACATATATATTCGACTTAGACGGCACATTGCTCGATACATTGAACGACCTTCATGCGAGTTGCAATTATGCTCTTCGCACCCACGGAATGCCTGAAAGAAGTTTGGAAGAAGTAAGGCAATTCGTAGGAAACGGCGTGAAGAAACTCATGGAGAGAGCCATCCCTGATGGATTGGAGAATCCCTTGTTTGAGGAAACCTTGCAAACCTTCCGCCAACATTATCTCTTGCACAATTTAGACACCACTCTCCCCTACCCTGGCATTATGGAAATGTTGCAACAACTGAAAGCGCAAGGAAAACGTATTGCCGTGGTTAGCAATAAGTTTTATGCCGCCACGCAAGACTTATGCAAGCATTTCTTCGGAGATACGATACAAGTGGCAATCGGTGAGAGGGAAGACATCAAGAAGAAACCTGCCCCGGATACGGTATTGGAAGCGTTGCGCCAACTACAAGTGACAAGACAAGATGCCGTATATGTGGGCGATAGCGAAGTAGATATTGAAACCGCCCGCAATAGCGGTATTCCTTGCATCAGCGTGTTATGGGGATTCAGAAGCAAATCGTTTCTTCTTTCCCACGGAGCCACCACGTTCATTGAAACGCCAAATGAATTGACAAATTGCAAACATACTGTTTAGCTCACGTAAACATATCGTTTAGCACGCATAAACACCATATTTACGACACCTAAACATATCGTTTACGAAAAGCAAGCATAAACGCCGATTGGATGAACAAATGACAGATATTGACAAATATTAAATAAATAAGGTACACGTATTCGGAAAAAATATAGTAACTTTGCATCCGAATTTCGAAATTTTATCATTTTATGGCACAAGAAGACGTTTTTAAGAAGATTATAAGCCATTGTAAAGAATATGGTTTTGTTTTCCCAAGCAGTGAGATTTACGATGGACTGGCTGCCGTTTACGACTACGGACAGAACGGCGTTGAACTGAAAAACAACATTAAACAATATTGGTGGAAGAGCATGGTATTGCTTCACGAGAATATCGTGGGTATTGACTCCGCCATTTTCATGCACCCAACTATTTGGAAGGCATCGGGACACGTGGACGCTTTCAACGATCCACTCATCGACAACCGCGATTCCAAGAAGCGTTATCGTGCTGACGTGTTGATTGAAGAGCAAATTGCCAAGTACGACGAAAAGATTCAGAAGGAAGTAGAGAAAGCTCGCAAGCGTTTTGGCGATTCTTTCGACGAGGCTAAATATTTGGAAACATCTCCTCGCGTTGCAGAGACAAAGGCTAAACGTGATGCTTTGCACGCTCGTTTTACTGAGGCTATGCAAGGTCCAGACCTTGAAATGCTGAAGCAAATCATTCTCGATGAAGAAATCGTTGACCCCATCAGCGGAACGAAAAACTGGACGGATGTTCGTCAATTCAACTTGATGTTCTCTACGGAGATGGGTGCTTCTGCCGATGCATCAATGAAAGTATATTTGCGTCCCGAAACGGCACAAGGTATTTTCGTAAATTATCTGAACGTGCAAAAGACGGGTCGTATGAAGATTCCTTTCGGTATCGCCCAGATTGGAAAGGCTTTCCGTAATGAAATCGTAGCTCGCCAATTCATTTTCCGTATGCGTGAGTTCGAGCAAATGGAAATGCAGTTCTTCGTGAAGCCAGGTACCGAATTGGATTGGTTCCCTAAATGGAAGCAAACGCGTATGGCTTGGCACCAGGCATTAGGATTTGGTGCTGAAAACTATCGTTTCCATGACCATGAGAAATTGGCTCACTATGCAAACGCCGCAACCGACATTGAGTTCAAGATGCCATTCGGTTTCAAGGAAGTGGAAGGTATTCATAGCCGTACAAACTTCGACTTGTCGCAACATGAGAAGTATTCAGGCAAGAGCATTAAATACTTTGACCCACAAACCAACGAAAGCTATGTTCCTTACGTAATCGAAACATCTATCGGTGTTGACCGTATGTTCCTTTCTATCGTATGCCATTCATACGAGGAGGAGAAATTGGAGAATGGAGAAACACGTGTGGTAATGAAGTTGCCTGCAGCTTTGGCTCCCGTGAAATGTGCCGTATTCCCATTGGTAAAGAAAGATGGACTTCCAGAAAAGGCACGAGAGATCGTGGATGAACTGAAGTTCCACTTCAATACGCATTATGAGGAGAAAGACACGATTGGTAAACGCTATCGTCGTCATGATGCCATCGGAACGCCATTCTGCGTAACCGTTGACCACGATACATTGAACGACAATTGTGTAACCTTGCGCTATCGTGACACGATGGAACAAAAGCGTGTGCCTATCAGCGAGTTGCGCGCGCTCATCGAAGACCAAGTAAGCATCACGAGTTTGCTTAAGAAACTTTAATAATATAGAATAGAGAATGAAGAAGGAAGGAACTCTTTTGGAAGCCAAATACCAATGGTCAATGACTAACGGAAGGAGCAATGAAGTGAACCATCGTACAAAAAGAATGTATAGGATGCTGATTTTTGCGGCATTCTTCATTCTTCATTCTTCATTCTTGGTTTCCTGTAGTGAGAGTGACAATAGCGTAGAGGAATATCCCAATTGGAAAGAGAAGAACGAGAATTATTTCAATAATCTCTATACCCAAACTGAACTGAAGGTCGCCAATTACGATAAGGATTGGAAAATCCTAACGAAATGGTCCATGCAAGACAGCATCTCTAAAAGACCGTACGACCATATTATCGTTCATGTTTTGAAAGAGGGTACTGGCCACGATTATCCAATGTATACAGATTCCGTAAGGGTTCACTATAGCGGAAGACTTCTTCCTTCTACATCATACCCGGCAGGATTAGAGTTTGATAAATCATATTCTGGAACATTCGACCCAGCTTCTTCTATTCCCAAAACATTCAAGTGTTCTATGCTAACAGATGGTTTTGCAACGGCAATCATGAACATGCGCATTGGGGACCAATGGGAAATATACATTCCATATCAATTGGGATACGGTGTGAATGGTTCTACTGACTCCAATGGAAAAACACTGATTCCTGGTTATTCTACCTTGATTTTCAATGTTACACTCAAGTCTTTCTATAGGGCAAATACAGTTCCTCCAATATTCCAATCAAAGGAATTTAGAGGATGGTTTGAAGAATAATTCTATATATAATATAATAATGTGTGGGATATATCAATGCGATATATTCCACATTTTTTATGTTTAAAATTGAATTGTGTGCGCACACAATATTTTGACTTATATCAAAAACACCTCTATTTTTACGATATTATGCATGAAAAACTTGTCTGTGTTCGCAAACAGTTGTACCTTTGCATCGTCAAAAGGAACAAAAAGAGATCTTTGAGAGAATAGAGTAGAAAGATATAGAAGACTTCAATTTCAATTGGTTTTAGTTATTAGTTAAAAGATTGTATCAGGAAACGTCTCAAGCTGTGAAGCTCAGACAATGTTTAATTTAAAGTAAAGAAAGGATAACAAAATGACACTTACAGGTATTTGTACATTAATGATGATCACTACAGCAGTGATTCTCTTTGTAGACAGGACAACTGAAGAGCGCTAAGCTCAGTCCACATTAAAAAGAAAAAGTAAAAAAATTGATATTCAGGAAACGGCCGCAACGCAAGTTGTAGCCGTTTTTTTGTTTTTAATAATCAACCCACCTTACTCAAATGATTACTTTTATTTCCAATAATTCAGCTTTTCATTGCAATATTGAAAGAAAATAATTATTTTTGTAGCAGAATCGTTGAAATATGTCATTGATTCGTATATTTGTATTTAACTTTTCAGTATTCATGAAACAGGAGCAATAATTCATAAAAAAATACTAACATTGCCTAAACATAGTGTTAACGCACGACAAATGGTATGTTTTTTGCTCTAAAACAATATATATAAGGAACAAATATGCAATTAATAAAAGACAAGAAATATGGGGGCGAACGCCCTCTATTCGAATCCCACGACTTAAGATTGGAAAACGTCATCATTACAGATGGTGAATCGGGAATCAAGGAATGCACAAACATAGAAGCTGACCACTGCGAATTTTACGGAAAATATCCTTGGTGGCACGTAGATGGCAGCATCATCACCAATTGTTATTTTGCACCTGGCAGTAGGTCTGCCATTTGGTACTCCAATAACATGAAGATGAAAGATTGCGTGATAGATGGCCCCAAGTTTTTCCGTGAGATGAACAACATAGAGTTGGAAAACGTTACTATCAACGATGCAGACGAAACTTTCTGGAAAGTAAAAGGAATCAGAGCAAGAAACATCACCTTGCATGAAGGAACCTACCCTTTCATGTTCAGCGAAGACATTTACATAGACGGACTTACGTCAGATTCCAAATACGTTTTCCAATATTGTAAGAACGTAGAACTTCACAATGCAAAGATAGTCACGAAAGACTCTTTCTGGGAATGCGAAAACATTACTATTTACGACTCTGAACTGGATGGAGAATACTTGGCTTGGCATTCAAAGAACGTGAGATTGGTTAACTGTCATCTTGCCGGCGAACAGCTGCTTTGTTACGCAGACAACTTGAAATTAGAAAACTGCACTTTCAATGAGGCTTGCGATCGCATCTTCGAATATTCCATAGTTAATGCAGATATTCGCGGAAAGATTACCAATATTACGAATCCCACGAGCGGTCATATCATAGCCGATGAAATCGGTTCCGTTACCATAGACGAAAATATTCGCCAACCTGCCAATTGCATTATAGAAACAAGAAAATAACAATAACGACACATATACCACTATGTCTACATACGATTTTGACAAACTGACGGAACGAAGGAACACCAATTCCGTGAAATGGGACGAGGCAGAAGATTCACAAATTATTCCCATGTGGGTAGCCGATATGGACTTTGAAACGGCTCCATGCATCATCGAAGCTCTCAAAAAAAGAGTTAATCATGGGATATTCGGTTACACTTTAGTTCCCGATTCATACTACGAATCTATTATTAATTGGTTTAAAAGAAGGCACCAATGGAATATTGAGCGTGAATGGATTCAATACACGTCAGGAGTAGTGCCTGCTATCTCAGCCATAGTTAAAGCATTAACACAACCAGGAGATAAAGTATTGATACAGACACCAGTTTACAACTGTTTCTTCTCCAGTATTCGCAACAATGGATGCGAAATCGTTGAGTCGCCATTGGTGGTTGACTATACCGAAGAAGATGCTTCTACATATCAAATAGACTTCGACGATTTGGAAAGGAAAGTAGCAGACCCAGCCGTTAAATTGTTTATCCTTTGCAACCCTCACAATCCTGCAGGAAGAGTGTGGACACGAGAAGAACTGGAACGAATGAACGACATCTGCATGAAGCACGGCATTAAGGTATTGAGCGACGAAATTCATTGCGAATTAATCATTGGCAACCATCAATTCACCCCATTTGCTTCTATCTCAAAGGAATGCTTGGACAATTCCATCACTTGCAACTCGCCCTCGAAATCGTTCAATATCGCAGGATTGCAAATTGCCAATATCATTTCAAACGATCCAACGACACGCAGATTGATTGACCGCGCCATCAACATCAACGAAATATGTGACGTTAATCCATTTGGCGTAATTGCATTACAGGAAGCCTACAACAATGGTGAACCTTGGTTGGTAGAACTCAACCGATATTTGGAAGGCAATTATCAGGCTTTACGCACATTCTTCAAGCAACACCTACCCCAACTGAAAGTATTCAAACTCGAAGGCACATACTTGGTATGGGTAGACATCTCTGCCACGGGTAAAAGTACCGATGAAATCTCAAACCTCTTATTAAACGAAGCGAAAGTGATGGTAAACAAAGGTACAATGTACGGAAAGACCGCAGGCGAAGGCTACATTCGTATTAACATAGCCTGTCCACGTAGCAGAATGTTAGAAGGATTGGAAAGAATGGAAAAAGTACTCCATTTATAAACTTTTCTCATTGACTAGTACTAAAGCGAGATTCATCCCCAACATATTAGTTTGGACTACGATAAAAGAAAATCACATGTTTACTGAAAACAACAATTGACATAACTCTCTCTTTGGGGAAATATATCGTATAACAACTCTATCAATAAATCATCACTGGGGAAGACACTCGTTATGGAGTTGTTTCATGATGGTATATGTATTTCTGATGATAGATAATGATGTGAGATTTATTGTAGAATTTCCTTCAATGGCATTTACAAATGTAGAAATGCAATTGATATATCCTTGTGTATAAACTTGATTGTTTGATAAGATAGGAGTAAAGTTGTTACGAAGGAAAAGATTTTCAATCTTGATCTGATGATGATGCAATTTTTCGATAGGAATTCCAAATACAGTAGGTGGGTTAGGCGTAAAAGACAGTTCGTCCATTTGTGAGAGACGATATACACCAGAACGCGTACAAACATTCAGTGTTTCCTTTGGATTAGTCCAAGAATATTGGGGTGAAAGTTCAAGTGTACCAACAATTTGCGGATGTTGGAGCATGATGATATATGAGTTATCGTAGACTTTGCGACAAGCGATTATCTCGGGCTTTCCAAATAGATAAACAACGAGATCAAGGGGATGGATATATAAATCGAGCAAGGCATTTCCCTCTGGATAGGCTCCCGTGAGATAGTGTAAATCATAATTGACAAGATGTTCTTTGTCAAGTCGTTTCTTTAGCAGATGAACGACGGGAGCATATCGTTTCTGTAATCCTACCATGACGACAGGAGAACGAAGTTTTTGCTGTAAGTCGATAAGCGTATCCAGTTGTTCCAACGTCTGGCAAGGCGGTTTCTCTATGAATAAGGACTTGCCGCTTTGCAAAACTTGTGTAGCAATGGAGAAATGAGATGTGGGAGAAGCAGCAACAAAGACTCCTTTAACATTCTCATCCGTCAAAATCTCGTCAAGTGAAGTTGTCGCTTTAACACCCATGAATTTCTTTTCTATCAACTTTGCTTTTCTTACTGAAGTGACACAAATGTATTTAAGGGGAACACCAAGATAATGCAAAACTGGATAGAGATTCGTTAACGAGTGTTGTCCCATACCGATGAAAGCATAAGCATGTTGAAACGTTTGGCAAAGATAATGTTCTGTACGCATCCGTTTATATCGAGAAATCAGTTCTTGAATCATTGTATTGATTTTAAATGTTTACGATAGGTCTGATGAGGGTCTTTCGACCATTGATATTGTCCGTAGAATTTCTCTATAAACCATTTAGGTAATATCCTCTCAAAATTTCTGACAAGTATAATATCATATTTACGATGGAAATTAATCCAACATTGGTTGCAATTTTGTGAATAATTGCACTGAGTTTTTCGAGAAGAAATGCCATTGAAAATATCGTCGAGTGAATGTTGATGTATATTTCCCAATATGACATCAAGATTCTGACATAGAGGAACATCCCCATTACTATGAACGACCAAGCAACTCATAATGCTTTGGCATCTGAGACGAAGATGCCCGTTTCGCCATTCATCGTAAAGGGCAACAAAGTCATAGTTTTCTTGAGTATCAAGAATATTTTTAGGAATTTGCTTAACAAAATCCGTTGCGTTCAACAGTTCTTTCGTCGTTTCAAAGAAAGCCATAGTGCCATAAATACCGATACGCACGTCAACTCTATAATGCTTTGCCACATCAATCACGAATGCCATATCATCAAAACTATTCCACGGTGATAGACAAAACATCAGCGACAGAGGAATTTCATCTTTCAGAGTTTCCACCACCTTAATCACTCGGTCGTAACCATCACGTCCTCGCATCCGTAAATAAGTCTCGCGCCCACCGTCGAGAGAGACATATAGATGGCGAGGTTGGTAATGTCGAACAGCATCTATCACACGATGGGGCGCAAGACAATTAGAAAGCAAAGTATAGTTTGGATGGTTAGCTTGAAACCATGCCATAATCTCATTGGCTTGTGGATGTAATAAGAACTCGCCGCCTTCCAAGCCTACGGTTGTTCGATGAGTCACACATCGACTTTCCATCATCCGTATAATATCGTTAAACGAAAGATTCTCTGGTCGTTTTTGCCAGATATTACAATGTTTACATCTTGATTGACAAAGTGTAGTTGAATAAATCATCAACTGTGATAGCCGTTTGTGTTTCGGCCTTACCATATTATTCAGATAGAGTAGCCCATTATAGGCATAATCAGAAATGCTATACATACTTTTCTTGTTCTGGTTTTCTATCTTTTAAGTATCAAATTCCCCTAAAAGACTGCACCAAAACAAGACAAATTTCACTTCACATTCATTATGTGAAGTGGTTATACACCTATAAAAATCGAAAATATTGGTAATTATTTCTTGTTGAATCCCAACAAGTGGAATATTCTTTCTGTTACTCCAGCCAAGCTTTGCACATACAAGCCAGCTTTCTTGCCTGCTGCTGCCAAACCATTCTCGTCATTCATGAAAAGAGTCATGATACGCTGGAAATCATCGGCTGAAGCGATATCAAACCCTCCACCTGCTGCTTTCAAACCTTGTGCTTCTTGGAATCGCTCGTTGTTCGGACCGAAGATAACGGGGATATCCCATACGGCAGCTTCCAATACGTTGTGAATGCCAACGCCAAAGCCTCCTCCTACGTATGCAACATCGCCAAAGTGGTAAATGCTCGATAACAAGCCAAAGCAATCAATCAACAAACAATCTGCCTGAGCTGCCGTTTCAGGTGTGGCTTGCGTATATCTGATTGTCTTCCTATCCAACTTTGACAAAATTTGTTCCAGATGAGAATCATCAATCACATGCGGAGCAATAATCAACTTCCAATCCTTATGTTGGTTGAAGAAGTTGATGAAAATATCCTCATCAGGAGGCCAACTCGAACCTGCCACAAATACTTTACATGGAGTTTCAGTACCAACAAAAGCATCAACAATCGGCAATTGCTTTGCCTTTTCCTTGATTTGAAGGACACGGTCGAAACGCGTATCCCCCACTACGTCCACATTGGTAACGCCAATCTTAGCCAGCAATTGTTTGCTTTCCTCATTTTGGACAAAGAAACGCGTAAAACATTTCAAGACATACGAATATTGCTTTCCATACCACTTAAAAAACACCTGTTCGGGACGGAATATACTTGAAACGCTATACACTGGAACATGGCGATGCTTCAATATATGCAAGTAATTATACCAAAACTCATACTTGATGAAAAAGGCCATGCACGGACGGATAGCCCTCAAGAATCTACGAGAATTACGTATGGTGTCTATTGGCAAATAACAAATAATATCTGCCCCTTCGTAATTCTTACGAACCTCATATCCCGATGGCGAGAAGAATGTCAACAATATCTTGTATTCTGGATGTTCCTTACGCAGCAGTTCCATCAAAGGACGACCTTGTTCAAACTCGCCCAACGAAGCAGCATGAAACCATACGTATTGAGCTTGCGGATCTACCTTTTCCTTCAGTTCCTTGATGGCACGGCGTTCCCCTTGCCACATCGTCTTAACCTTCTTGCTAAACAGACTGGCAATGGCAACACCGAACAAGTATAAGTAGATGGCAATCTGATACATGATATTCTATTTCAAGACCTCAACGGCACGATACAATCGTTTCAATGTTTCTTCCTTACCGAGATAAGCAGAGATGTCAAACATTCCTGGGCCCTTACCGATTCCGACAAGTGCCAAGCGGAATGCATTCATCACATCGCCCAATTTATATTGTTTCTCTTCCACCCATTTCATTACCACGGGCTCCTGTCCTTCTACGGTAAAGTCGTCAATGCCCTTGAGCACTTCCGCCAATTCCGTCATTTGTTGGGCTGAATACTCTTTCCAACGTTTCTTCACCGTCTTTTCATCGTATTCAGTTGGAGGGATAAAGAAGAACGAACAAAGTGGCCAAAGTTCCTTAACGAAGTTGACACGATCTTTCATCATTCCAACCACCTTGATAACCCTTTCCATCGGAACGTCTATTCCATTATTAGCAACAATAGGAGCAAAGAGCGTAGCGATTTCCTCATTGCTCTTCTTAAGGATATATTCATGGTTGAACCAAATACCCTTTTGATAGTCAAATTTAGCTCCAGCCTTTGAGCAACGACCGATATCAAAAGCCTCCACCAACTCATCGAGCGTAAACATCTCTTGTTCTGTTCCTGGATTCCATCCCAACAACGCCAAGAAATTTATTACAGCCTCTGGGAAATAGCCACTCTCACGATAACCACTGGAAACTTCACCACTCTTAGGATCGTGCCATTCCAACGGGAATACGGGGAATCCCAAACGGTCTCCATCACGCTTACTTAACTTACCCTTACCTTCAGGTTTCAATAACAAAGGAAGATGAGCAAAAGCAGGCATCGTATCGCTCCAACCGAAAGCCTCGTATAATAACACATGCAAAGGAGCACTGGGCAACCATTCCTCACCACGAATTACATGGGTGATTTCCATCAAATGGTCGTCTACGATATTGGCAAGGTGATAAGTAGGCAACTCGTCTGCACTCTTATAAAGCACCTTATCGTCAATAATATCACTCTTGATGACCACCTCGCCACGAATCATGTCGTGTACATGCACCTCAACACCAGGTTCCACCTTAAAGCGAACCACATATTGCTCGCCCTCGTCGATCCGACTTTGCACGTCTTTTGCGTTCATCGTCAAAGAGTTGCGCATTTGTAAACGTGTATGCGCATCGTATTGGAAATTCTGTATCTCGTTGCGTTTGGCTTCCAACTCCTCTGGAGTGTCAAAGGCAATATAAGCCTTACCAGCTGACAGCAATTGTTCAACATACTTCTTATATATAGCACGACGCTCACTTTGGCGATAAGGGCCATGATTGCCTCCAAAACTCACGCCTTCGTCAAACTTAATACCCAGCCATCTAAATGACTCAATAATATATTCCTCTGCACCAGGCACAAAACGATTGGAGTCGGTATCTTCAATCCTAAAGACAAAGTCGCCATGATGTTGACGAGCAAACAAATAATTGAACAATGCCGTACGTACACCGCCAATGTGTAAAGGTCCTGTAGGACTTGGTGCAAAACGCACCCTAACTTTTCTATCAGTCATATTTAAATAATCTTCTTTGCTCAACTATACAGTTGAAGAATCAATAACTTAGGGTGAAAATCACATGAAATCTACACCCAAATCGATATTTTTATGCAAAAATAATATATTTTTTTCAGTTTTCTATATTTTTTTGGTATTTTCGCAGAATAAATGGCATAATACGAAACGAAATGTACAATTTCAATACATCAAACAATCATTTTTGGAAAAATTTCCTAACGCAGATTAGTCTGCTATTCATTACGGTGACTCTTATCGTTTGGTTTCTTCCCAGACACGAAGGTCCCGTCTTTCGATATGATATTGGCAAGCCTTGGATGTATGGTTCGTTGATTGCCAGTTTCGACTTCCCCATCTTCAAGACAGATGAAGCCATCAAGGAGGAACAAGACTCTTTGACCAAGTATTTCCAACCATATTATTATTATGACGCAAGCGTAGAGAAGACGCAAATAGATAATTTTCTGAAAGACTTTCAGGAAGGACTTCCTGGATTGAACCCTATGTACAAGGCTATTATCTGCGACCGTCTACACCAACTCTACCAAACTGGCATTATCAAGACAACTGAGTACAACACGTTGAACAAGGACACGACGAACATGATACGTGTGGTGGACAAGAAACAGGCAACAAGTTTGCAAATCAATAAGGTGCACTCTGTTTTCTCCGCTTACGAGAAACTATTTAATGACAGTAGGTTGGAGCCACACAAACAATTATTGCAAAGATGTAATCTCAACAATTACATCGAACCCAACTTGATATACGACAAGGAAAGAAGTCAAACGGAACTCAACGACTTATTGAGTGGCATTTCGCAAGCCAGTGGTTTGGTGATTAGCGGACAAAAAATCGTAGACCGTGGCGATATTGTTGACGAACATACTTATTTGGTACTCAATTCATTAGAGCGAGAGATGAAACGCATCAACGATGCCGATTCAAAGATGGCGATTACGATGAGCGGACAAACCATCTTCGTCTTATTCATGGTATTGCTTTACACCTTATATATAATATTATTCCATCATGATTACTTCGAGAATCTGCGTAGTATCATGATGCTGTATTCGCTCATGATTATCTTTCCCGTACTGGTATCGCTGATGGTGTCACACAACTTCTTCAGCATTTACATCATCCCGTTTGCTATCGTTCCCATATTCATCAACGTATTCTTGGATTCCAGAACGGCATTCGTCACCCATTTGATTATGGTTCTCATCTGTGCGGCGGCGGTGAAATATCAATACGAGTTCATTATTATTCAATTGGTAGCTGGATTGGTAGCCATCTACTCGTTGCGCGAACTATCAAGTAGGGCACAGGTGTTTAAGGTTGCCATCTTCGTAACGATTTCCAGTTCTGTCATTTATGTCACCATGCAAATGATGCAAGGTTACGACTTGATGAACATCGACGACGACATGATTTATTACTTTATCGTCAACGGTATCTTGTTGTTGCTGGCTTACCCATTGATGTATATCATCGAACGCGCATTTGGGTTTATCTCCAGCGTCACCTTATTTGAATTAGCCAACACCAACAAAGGATTGCTTCGCAACTTGAGTGAGATTGCACCTGGTACTTTCCAACACTCCTTTACGGTGGGAAACTTAGCTTCCGAGATAGCCAACAAGATAGGGGCAAATAGTTTGTTGGTTCGTACAGGTGCCTTATATCACGATATTGGCAAGATGACCAACCCCGCTTTTTTCACCGAGAATCAAGCTGGCGTGAATCCACACGACAAGATGACGTATCAAGAAAGTGCACGAATCGTCATCAGTCATGTTACCGAAGGAATCAAGATGGCAGAGAAAGCCAATATTCCCGCAGACATCAAGGACTTTATCTTAACTCATCACGGTAAGGGAATGGCAAAGTATTTCTACATCAAATACAAGAACGAACATCCCGATGAGGAAATAGATACGACACCATTCACCTATCCTGGTCCTAATCCTTCCACTCGCGAGCAAGCTATCTTAATGATGGCAGATACCACAGAGGCTGCTTCACGCTCATTGCCTGAATACACCGAAGAGAGTATTCGCGCATTGGTAAATCGTCTCATTGACAACCAAGTGAACGAAGGATTCTTCCATGAATGTCAAATCACTTTCCGTGAGATTGCCATGGCAAAGGAAGTATTGATAGAAAAACTCATGGCTATTTATCACACACGTATTAAATATCCCGAACCTAACGAGAAGGAAGACGCCTCTAAGTCGGATAAAAACAAGAAGAAAAAGAAGAAAAGATTCCAGTATATTCAAGTTCGTAGCGAATCGAAATAAACCATGTATTTCCTTCATTACAAACTCACAGATAAAGAGCGAAGCGTGCAAAAGCAATGGCACACTTCGCCTTTTTTGTGCAGTAATATACATATTTTATGTTAACGGGAGTTAAATACAAAGACGATATAACGGAAATTCGGAACAATATAGATACTTTTGCAAACAATTTATTTAAAGGTATTTAAGATGAATAAGGTAAAATTAGTCATTTTGACTATTCTATTTTCAGGTAACACCGCATTCGCTGGCGGAATTCTTACCAACACCAATCAAAGTGTCAGTTTTCTTCGTAACCCTGCTCGCGATGCTGCCATCGGTCTCGATGGTGTATATTCAAATCCTGCAGGTGTAGCATTCCTTAGCGATGGTCTTCACATTGGATTCAATTGGCAATATGCCCACCAAACTCGCACCATCACTTCCACAAACACACTCTTTGGATTGGGAAACAAGAACAACGGACAGACAACCAAGAAATTTGAAGGTGTAGCAAATGCTCCCTTCATCCCATCACTACAGGCTGCCTACAACAAAAACAATTGGTCGTTCCAATTCAACTTCTCCGTACCTGGTGGCGGCGGAAAATGTGAGTTCGACAAGGGAATCGGTTCGTTCGAAACCGTTGTTGGAGTCATTGCCAATCGTCTCATTGGAGTTTCCAAAGATCTTAACAGCTCATTAGGAGCATTAGGAGCCAGCGTTCCAACCGTCACGGGATATGACGTAGACGGCTACATGAAAGGTAAACAATACTATTTTGGTTTCCAAATAGGTGCTGCACATAAGTTCAACGAGCACCTTTCTGTATATGGAGGTCTGCGTTTGCTTTACGGAACAGCATCATACGAAGCCCGCCTAAACAACATTCGCGTCATGAATGGTAACACGGGAATCACGTTGCCAGAATATTTCCTTGGCGTAACAAATGGTTTGACAGACGCAGGAAACAAGATTGCTGCACTCGGACAACAGGTGAAAGATGGTATCCAACAAAGTGTTGCAGCACATATGTCTACAGACCAGATGTCATATGAACAAGCCATGCAACAGCCTGATGTTCAGCAATTGGTAGCACAAGGACAAGAATTGCAGGCAAAAGGAGATCAGTTGAAAGCTACTGCTGAACAACTGGAAGGAAGTGCTGCTACGTTAGCTCCCTATACTAACGGCGTAAACTTAAAGAGTGATCAAACAGGTTGGGGTATTGCTCCTATCATCGGCATCGACTACAAGATTGGTGCCTTCAACTTCGCTGCTAAGTATGAGTTCAAGACTCGTATGCGTATGAAAAACAATTCAGACCTGAAAGAGGCATCAGTTATTTCTGCTACGAACAAATATGTGAACGGCACAAGTGTACCCGAGGATTCACCCGCTCTCTTGGCTGTTGGTGCTCAATGGAGCATTCTTGACAACGTTCGTTTGAATGCTGGTTATCACCATTTCTTTGACAAGAGTGCACATTGGTATGAGCATAGCGAGAAATTGCTTAAAGGAGGAACCAACGAGTATTTGGCTGGAGCAGAATGGGACATCAACGACAAGCTGACCGTTTCTGGTGGTGCACAGATAACCCGTTATCCGCTCACAGATGAATATATGAATGACATGTCGTTTGTGGTGAATTCATGGACTTTCGGACTGGGATTGGAATATAAGTTAAGTAGCAACTTAAAACTCAGTGCTGCCTATTTCCAAACCAACTATGAAGATTACGACATGAATACTCCTGCGCAAAATATGGAAGCCTTGGGATTGAACATACCAGCAGGAAAGAACTCATTCACACGTACCAACCGCGTAATTGGCGTTGGCGTAGAAATGTGTTTCTAATCTAATCTGATTTGATTTATCGTGGGATATTGCTTTACCTTTCGTAACGTAATATCCCACGAACTGTGAATAAATGAATTAAAGTCTTTATGGAAAACATGAAGGACAAGAACCACAATGGTATGTGGACGATTCAGGACAAGCAGGCGAACAAGTAAACCAAATGAAATATTCCGTTCGTCAACAATTCGAGGAACGATAAATTTTACTATAAGGGATCTACATCGAAGTATACTTGCAAGGCGGCATATTGCTTGTCTTGCAAGATTTGTTTCTGACACAAGCGAAGATATTCGCGCACTCGCTTGAGGTCGATACCGTTTTCCAACTTAACCATCAACTTGCGAATACTCAATGATTTCACGCGTGCAACGGCAGGTTTGTCGGGACCGAGGACCCTATCTCCAAACCATTGTCGCAACAAGCTTCCCATATAAATAGCTCCCGACTCTACAACGTTTTCATGTCGATGTTTCAGATAGACATACACCAAATGATAAAAGGGTGGATAATGAAAACCTTTTCGCTCCTCCAACAAGTCATGATAAAACGAATTGAAATCATTACTTACCACTTGTTGGATAACTGGCAAGTTGACATTCTTCGTTTGCAAGATTACCAATCCACGTTTCCCTTTTCGTCCTGCCCTACCACTTACTTGCGACAACATCATGAAAGCATGTTCATACGCCCGGAAATCGGGATAATTCAACATATTATCCGCATCGAGAATTCCAACGACAGAAACATTATCGAAGTCTAATCCCTTGCTAATCATCTGGGTTCCTATCAACACATTGGTACGTCCCGTGGAGAAATCACGAATAATACGCTCGTAGGCATTGCGCGTTCGAGTGGTGTCTAAATCCATTCTCGCCACTCGCGCCTCTGGGAAGATTTCCATGATTTCATCCTCTATCTTTTCCGTACCATATCCCCGACCTTTCAATTCCTTGTTTCCGCAACATGGACATTCATTAGGAACGGCATAAGTAAACCCACAATAATGGCACGTGAGTTGGTTCATGTTGCGATGAAAGGTGAGGCTAACGTCACAATGTTCACATTTGGGAACCCATCCACAAACCTTGCATTCTATCATCGGGGCAAAGCCGCGACGATTTTGGAACAAGATAACTTGCTTACCCGTATGGAGAGCCTCACGAACTGAAGCCAACAACTGCGGTGAGAAAGAACCTTTCATCATTTTTCTACGACGAAGATCCTTGATGTCTACCAATTGTATCTCAGGCAAAGCAATGTCTTTGTAACGTGAGTGCAATTCAACCAATCCATATTTCCCTTGTGTGGCATTATAGTAACTCTCCATCGAAGGTGTAGCCGTACCCAATAGAACTTTAACTTGACAATCCGCATACATGTGCGCCAACATAATGGCTGCACTACGAGCATGATAACGTGGTGCAGGTTCTTGTTGTTTGAACGATGTTTCGTGTTCCTCATCAACAATGACCAATCCCAACCGATGGAATGGCAAGAAAACGGCACTTCGTGCACCCAAAATCACTTGGTAAGGATTCTTGGAAAGTTGCTTTTTCCATATCTCCACTCGTTCATCATCGCTATATCTGCTATGGTAAATGCCTAATTGATTGCCAAAAACCCTTTTCAGACGTTCCATCATTTGCACCGTAAGAGCTATTTCAGGCACGAGATACAGCACTTGTTTATTCTCTTGCAACGCCTTGTGAATGAGATGAATATAAATCTCCGTCTTACCACTGGAAGTAACACCATGAAGAAGTACCACGTTTTTGCGCATCATTTGGAACAACACCTGATTATATGCGTCTTGTTGGGCTGCATTGAGTTTCTTGATGTTCTCCAAATGCACCTCTCCACCTTGTGCCAACCTACCAACTTCCCGTTTGTAGGTATATAGGATTCCCTTGTCAATCAACGATTTGACATTTGAATAAGTACAATGGCTCTCATTCATCAATTCGTCACGAGTCACTTCTACAATGGGAGGCGTTTCACCAACTTTGTCTATGTTGCCCCAACCCGTCAAGGAAAGGAAATCCATCAATGCCATTCGTTGTTTATCGGCTCGTCCCAACATATCCAACGCGATATGCAAAGCCCGTTCGTTGCGGTATTTCTCCGACAAGCCAATGTAAGTTTCCGTCTTGGGACGATAACCTTCTTCTGCCTTCAAACCAGAAGGCAACGCTGCCTTATACACCTCACCAATAGGCGACATGTAATAATCTGAAATCCAAATCCAAAGTTGATATTGTTGGGGAAGCAAAATAGGATGTTCATCCAATATGGAAACCACATCCTTCACCTCAAAATTAGGCTCGACATCATGTACCTTTACCGCAATGGCAGTATACATTTTGCTCTTTCCCAATGGTACGAGTACACGCATGCCCAACCTCACCTTTTCCGCCATTTCATCGGTAATGGAATAGGTGAATAGCCCCTCTATAGGCAATGGCAATATAACGTCTACATACCTCATCACGTGCAAAGTTACGAAAAGTAGAGTGCAAAGCCAAATTTATTTTGACTTTTTCGAGACGAAGTAACTTCGTCGTTTTTTCGTCAAAATTACGAAAGTCAAATACGGAACAATAGTTTTGTATCTACAAACCATTGATTTGTGCGTTACAAACGAATGGTTTATAGCATACAAACGTATCGTTTACATCATCTAAACCTATCGTTTGCATCGTCTAAAGCTATCGTTTGTGTTGAGTGTTTAGTGTTGAGTGTTTAGTGAGTAAAATAGCCTAATTATATATTTTTGCCAAGACCTCCCCTAATTTCATCTAATCACTTAATTTTCAACGAGTTGGTTTTCTCAAGACCTCATGTAAGACCTCCCGTAAGACCTCCCATAGACCTCACCTAAGACCTCCCGTTTGTACTTGTATAAGTTAGCAAAAGGATGGTTGATAAAACAATACTCTGATACACTTGTAATGAGGGAGCGGAAAGAGAGTCAATCGATAATCAGGTCGGCAAGACGGGAGGTGTTAGGTGAGGTCTATGGGAGGTCTTACGGGAGGTCTTTCAAGCCTATCCGTTTTACAACTCCTTAATAATTAGTAATTTATGAAAAACGACGGGAGGTCTTGAAGGAAAACAAGAAAAAGGCATATTTAAAGATTGGAAAATCACAAAAACTTATGTAATTTCGTTTGAACCAACGAAACAAATTCATTTGATTGTTAACCGTGAAGTAGCTAAAGGAACGAAAAAAGCAGATGACATTTATGCATCTGCTTTATATGACGGGTTAATGAAAAGTAATCTCCTAAAAATAATATGCGGCACTCACTTGCCATGAGTTATAGTTGCCATTCCATCCATCTGCTGCAGCTTGGGTGGCATTTTTCCAAGTCACTTCACCCGTTTTGCTAACTCCTACGTTATAATTGGCAGATAGTTGGAAATTAGCTAAGGTTATTCCCGCTCCCACGTTCACGCTAAAAGCAGAGTTTTTCAGTCGCCAGATAGCCTCATGGTCATCTGTCAAATTCTGTTCTTTGTCTCCAATGGCAAATCCCAACTGAGGACCGCCAAAGGCAAACACGTTGAAACCTGTACCTAAATAGATAGAATATCTCAATGACAAAGGCACAATGATTTGCTTGGTTTTCAAGGTATTCACTTGTCGTGTATCAGTAGTGCCAACGGGAGCATAAAACACGTCTATCTTTGACTCTCGTTGATTATACAATGCAGCCAAGTCAATACTCATACCAGGAAGGGGAATGGGAATGTTCATCGTGGGACCTATAAACCAGCCCGTACGATTGTCTGATTTAAACACGTCATTCTTGAATGACAATTTCGCCAAATCCACTCCACCTTTTACGCCAAGCCTTATTTGAGCGTTTGCTGTCAGTGCTACAAGCACCATACATAATGAAAAAAATATCTTCTTCATATCGTTAATATTTTTGGGAGTTTTGGAGGTAGAGACAATTTTAATGTCTTTCCCTTCTTACCGTTACACGAGCAACACTTGAACTTGGCGAACTCTTCTTGCTCTTACTTGAACTTTTCTTCACGGTTGTTTCCGAATTGCCGCTTCTACGATTAGCCTTACGTTCTTTCTTTGTCTTAACGTTAGCTTGTGCATTGGCAATGGAATCAAGCGAATCTCTCTTTTGTGGGTCTCCCCAAATATGTTTCTCGAATTCTTTCAACTCTGCTTCAATGCGACGTTGTTCCTTCGACATGGCAGAAGAATCGTTATTGCAATATTGCGCCAATGTTTGACCGAGCATATTGGTCGTTTTGTAAATCTTTCCACGATACTTGTTCATCGCAAAGAAATCATCCACACTCATCGTTGCGGCATTATTCAAATTGCTGGTCATGATAGTTTGCTTGGCAAGGAAGGGAGCCAAATCATCATACTTCACCCAGAACAAAGGATACTTTGCTGCTCCATCACCGAAATCATCTTCTCTAACCATGATTGGACATAATGCCAACACCTTAGTATGGAAGGTAGAAGTGGCTTGGTCGTAATAGGCACTTTCCTTTAAATAATAAGCCGTAACCTCTTTCGAAGGAATGTCGCTATCATCTAAATGCACTCCCCTATTCGTACGTTCATAATAAATGTGGTAATCATCCAAGAACTGCAAGGGTTTGATACGGGCGGAATCAGTAAACACCTCGTTTCCATCCATCCTGTATTCATATGCTTTCACCATTCCACGCATAATTAACCTAAACATATAGGTAAACAAATTCATTTGCGTACCTACTGGTTCTGTGGGGTAATACAATCCCGCATTAGCATCCTCGGTGAGAACGATTTCACGATAGATGTCGCGTCTCCACACCACGTCTTCAGACATGGATGCTTGTGTAGGGAATGAAATCTGCGCACGCGTAGTGATGGTATTCGCATTCGACTTATTTTGTTGGCTTTCCGCTTGCTGTTGAGTGCGTCTGCGTTGTGGTTGAGCCATCATGCTCATGGGCAAAAAGGTAAGGATGTAAAAGAGCAAGAAACCCTTCACCATGATTCCAAACCTTGAATGACTAACTGACCTATTCATATCTTTGTCTTTTATCATTATTCTTGTTATTACTTTACAATCACCTCCATCGCTCCAGGTAATGTGCGAGTTATGCCATCAGGACCAATGGCTTGAACACCACGGATATAGAATCGACGACCGCGTGACAACTTTCGGAAAGAATCCTTCTGTCTGCCAGAGAACTTATTGCCATCTGAAGCCAACGGAACAGCATTTCCCATATTGTCGAAGAACACCGTTTCAAAGGCAAGCACCTTAAATGGGATGTCGAGCAAACCATCATCAATGGCAGCACTTAATGTATTCATGCCCATCAAAGAAGCTTTCGCCAAGCCACCTCCTTTATAACGGTCATCACCGATTACGACGTATGGAGTTGGATCGGGCAATTTACGTACTTTGAACGTTACTTGCGCCATCTGTCTTGTACTTCCCTTGTCGTGTGCCGTAACGGTAAACGTAACGTCTTTTCCTACGGCAGCAGGTACGGCAACATAATGTCCATCGCCCTTGGCAGTAAGTGAACCACCGCTCATTGTTACGGAAACGGCATTCTGAGGAACACCAGGCACACTCACACTCATCGGGTTACTGAATCCAGCATAAAGTACATTCATCAAGTCAGCTGCCACAGTTGCTCCGCTTGGAGCAGGAATCACATTATATTTCTGTAGGAAATCTCTACGAATCGTCTCACCAGCGGCATTGTGCGTGAGCAAATAACCACCGAATGAATGTTCACCCACGCCACCAGCAGTAAACGAATATCTTCCCGTAGTGGTATTGATACGATTACCATTCACATATATCTCTGGAGTCTGCGTAGTATCTACGGCAGCCATGACAATATTGGCAGAGAAAGTCTCTCCAGGATAAAGTGTTGTCTTTTCTGGAATCACGAAAGCATCCAACTTATTCACGCGAATATCCTTCACGTCAATATTTGCCACCAAAGTATGCAACACTTCACCTTCCGCATAGCGAATATCACTCTGCAATTTTGACAGAAGGGTAACCGCTGCGGCAACGGGCATATCCTCAAACATATACTCTTGCCAGTTCTTACCCATCGTGTGGGCAGTCTTTGGCAATTCCGTTGTCAAGTTGTTATGGATGATATCACGTTGTTCCTTATCGGGAACCATCTTCAAGATTCGTTCGCGATACGAGTTAATGGCATTATATAATTGCCTTCCTTTTCCCGTACCTGGAGCTAACATCACAAACGATGCTGCTTCCAAATCCTCCTTGTTCCTAATATTATGTATGTCCGCATTCTTCCCGTCTGCTTCCTTTACAATGGCCTCTTTCAATTCCTGTGCGAAATTGTAAATAGAATCACTCATTTGTTTCACCAAGTTGGCTTTATCGTACCAAGCCTTTACCTTAGAAGGATTGAGTTTCATCTGGTCATTGAAGTCGTTATATATCGACGCATTCTCCTTGGCTGAATTGGCAGTGGTGCGATTCAGGCTCTCTTCCACGACAGAGAAACCATTCAGCACCTCCGTTGAAACATTCAACGCAAGCATCGCCATCAACACAACGTACATCAGGTTGATCATTTTCTGGCGAGGAGATACGGGTCTTTTCTTAATTGCCATATTTTATCGTTTTATGGATTATTGTGGAATACCTTCTTGTCCACCAAACCCATCTTGTCCGTTTACTTTATTGAGTCCTGCCTTTGGCATATTTACCGTCATGGCTTCAATCATACGAGCATAAATCTTATTCAACTCACCAATCTGTTCTGCCATCTTCCTACTCTGCTCATTGATTTGGTCAATAGTACCGATTTGTTGACTGGCTCCCTTGAGTTGCATTTCATAAACCTTACAAATACCAGTAAGAGTACGGTTGAGGTTTTCCATTTCCTCACTATCTCGTGTGAGACGTTCGCTCTGTTCAGAAACTTTGCCCAACATCTCTGTAAGTTTCTTCAATTCTTCTACGTAGTTGCCTTGAGCCTCAGCCATGTCAGGAGTAACATCTTGGTTTTGGGAAATCCAAGCCCCTCCACCTACAACACCTACTGAACCTACTGAACCTACTCCACCTACATTACCTACAGCACCTACTTCCTCGACTTCCCCTACTTCTCCATTACTTCCATGTCCACCGCCAATGATAATAGTTCCACTACCACCAACGACACCTCCACCGCCGCCAACGGCAGCAGCAACGGCTTGACCTTCAGGGGCAACATATCCTTCTGGTAATTCCACGCCTTCTACACCTTCTCCGCCTTCAACCAAATGTGTAGGCAAATCCCTACCATCTGCCGTTTTGTCAAACGGACGGTCGAACGCAGAGATAAAGAACACGAAAACCTCCGTTCCCATTCCAAGGAACAAGAAGAAGTTTGCACCAGGCAAGTGGGTGAGTTTAAACAACGTACCCAAAATCACAATAGAGGCACCCCAACTGTAGGCATAGTTCAGGAATGTTTGCCCAGGAACGCTATCCATCCACTTTTGCAGACGATAGACAATATTGAATTTACTGTACTTGGTCATCTTTTCTTGCTCTTTGTTTGTTTCTGTTTTGTACTTGTGGTATTAGCCAAACTCCTCACGCAACGGAATCCGATGTATGAACGTGGTTGGTTTTGATACTCCCATGTGCGCCATGCACTACGGATATAACTCTCTGGGTCTTTCCAAGATCCTCCTCTTACGCTTTTCTTCTTCAACCGATAGGGGTCTTCCTTTGCAGCTTTATATTCCAATTGTGGATTCAAGTCGTTCATTGCGTCCACACCTGCTTCCGTGAAGATGGTACTTGTCCATTCTGCCACGTTACCAGCCATATCGAACAAGCCATTTGAATTGGCGGAATAGATACCCACCTTACTTGTTATCAAGTTTCCGTCTTTGGTGTAATTACCACGGTCTGGCTTGAAATTGGCAAAGAAACATCCATCGCCACTCTTCACACTTGGATTATCCCAAGGGAATTCATTTTGGTCCTTACCACGTGCGGCATACTCCCACTCTGCTTCGGTGGGAAGACGATAGCGTTGCACATATCGTGCCTCTGGACCTAATCCTTTCAACAGGTAATCAGTTCTCCAAGCACAGAACGCATTAGCTTGTTCCCATGAAACACCAACAACGGGATAGTCGTTATATGCGGGATTGGAGAAATAATTTCGCAAGTACATCTCATTGTCTGAGTTCTGGAAATCATTTACCCAACAAGTGGTATCAGGATAGATGTTAACGATATAGGTATTCAAGAAATCCCATGGTCCACTCAGCGGACGGTTGATGGTTTGACGTATGATACGACCTTCATCGTCAATATATGCCGTGTCCTTTGAAATCATGACCACCTCATTGGGGTCTACCACCATATCGGTATTCAAGTTGCGCTCTTCTGGATTCAAACGATTACGACGCAAGGCGGCGGTGGTATAGTCGTATACCTCATAACGGTAATTCAACTGACTGCAATCCAACAATTTCTCACCAGTTACGGGGTTTATCTTAAACAAGCTTTCCATAGCTCGTTGTTCATCCTCATTGGGCTTGCGTGGCAACTGCTTCTTCCAATTCAAATGGGGTTCTATCGGGTCACCATTCTTGTCTTCCGTCACCATGTAAGTCTCATCGCCTCCGTATGATGGGTCAGCAAGGCGAGTACGCAAGATACTATCACGCACCCAATTCACGAACTGCTTATACTGTGAGTTGGTAATCTCCGTCTCATCCATCCAGAAACCGTCAATAGACACGTCTTTCACTGGGGTTTGCTTTCCCCAAAGGCTGTCTTGCGTCTCAATACCCATACGAAGCCAACCACGGTTGATGCGAGTCATTCCGTAAGGCGTGGGCTCAGAAAAAGCCTTGCCACCAACGCCAACCACTTCGCCACCGCGTCCTGACGACGAGGCCGACTTGCTTCCCATGCATCCAGTGATTGCTATCGTCAATAACATGACGCAAAAAGCCAATGCTTTTCTTTTCATATAGATTCTTTCTTTTATAAATTCTTATATAATAATGTGCAAAATCAAAGAATTCTCACGCTCTTATGGCGATTCTTTCCCTTCTTCACCAAATTGATGTCGGTCTGATAACCAACAAAGAGTTCGTGGCTGCCATTACCAGGATTGATAGCCGAGGTATATACCTCATAACTATATCCCAACATGATGCCATGAACCATACCGCCGATGAGGAATGTCACCGAGTTAGTAGGACTATAGGCAACACCCGCATACATCACTTTCTTGTCATTGGTGTATACCAAACGCGCCGTCACGTCACCACGATAGGCTGTCATGTCGGTACGGAACAAGAACGATGTCTTTATTGCTAAAAACGGATTTCTCCACTTAATATTGTATCCACCCGTCAAATAATATGTACGATCTATCTGTAATTCATTGGTTTCGCCCAAATGTACGAGTGGAGCCGTCAAGTGTTTGCCTGATACACCTACATACCAATTACGACGCTGGTAATACAAGCCAAAGTCTATATCCACGCCTGTTCCATTTATCTCGGACGTGGAAAAAGCAGGGTCAGTGGGATCATTCAAGTCAAGTTTAGAACCATCAAACTTCTCACTAATCAATCCAAGCTGAACGCCATAAGCCAACATACCGCCAGCCAACTTATGTCGAATGGCATATTGCAAGGCCAATCGCTGATGATTGAAAAGTCCCAACTTGTCATTCATTAACTCAAGTCCCACTCCATGATAAGTCTTTAAGGCATAGAAGGGCAAGTCTCCGGCAAAATGCATGGTCTGAGGATTATTGGTAAAGCCGACGAAATCGAGTGCGTAAGCTGCGGTAACATTAATAACCGCCTCCTTACCCACCGATGCAGGGTTGAACGATGGTTCCATATCAAAATAATGTGAGAAGGAAACATCATATTGCGCATGTCCTAACGCAGACACCGCAACAACCATCAGGATGACTATATTGCGTTTAAACACGAATTAATAACGTTATCCTTTTGGCTTTTATTGTATTTGACGTCACACATCTTCGTCTTTTTCTTTTATTTGAATAAAAAAACATGATTTATGTGGTTTTTTTTCTTTACATCAATATTTCTTCGTATTTTTGCACCGTCTATCAATTGAAAGAATCATCATGAAGTGTTTAAGGTTTTCAGGAAAAAGAATCGGTTTTTTGTGTTTGGGGTTGTTCATCTGCTCATTACTCCACGCCGTTCCTGCCAAGCGGGGACTATGGAAACATATCACCTTGGCTGACGGAACACAAGTAATGGCTGAAATGCGTGGCGACGAGCACGGGAAATTCTGGGTTGACCGTGAAGGGCATGCGTATTTGATGGATAAAAATGGCTCATTCCAACAAATGACGATGCAAGAAGCCACCGCAAAGTTGGCTTTGTACCGCCAGCAAAGTGAAGACATCCATGCGTCAAAAGGCATGAAAGCGCCTCGTAGAGTTAATGGAATACCTACTGACAAGAGCATCTTCCAAGGAAAGAAGAAAGGCATTGTCATCTTGGTGCAATTCCCAGAAGGCACATATACCGAGAATTCGGAAACTATCGTTGACCCTGCCGTATCGTTCAGCGAAGACACCCCTGCCCTTTTGGGTTGTACAACTACGCGAGAACTTTACCAAAAAATCATCAATCAACGTCATCTGAAAGACGATCCCATGCGAGGACCATTCATGGGAAGTGTCAAGGATTACTTCATTGACCAAAGCTTCGGTCAGTTTGAATTGGACTTCGACATCGTGGGGCCTTTCACACTCAGCAAATGCCGTCATTACTATGGGAAGAACAAAGAAGGAGGTTCTGACTCGCATGCTGGAGAAATGGTTTATGAGGCCGTGAACTTAGCTATTGCAAACGGAGTTGACTTCTCACAATACGACTGGAATGGCGATTATGTGATAGACCAAGTTTTCGTATTGTATGCAGGACAAGGAGAAGCAGATGGCGGCGACCACGACTGTATTTGGCCACACGAATATTACTTGAATTATGCTTATAGGAGCATTACCACAAACATCAACGGAAAGAATTATACCATCAACCAATATGCTTGTTCCAATGAATTGGCTACCAACAAGCATTACGGAAAGACGGAAGACGAGGATTTCGTATATGGTACGCAAATCAACGGCATTGGAACCCTTTGCCACGAATTTTCGCATTGTATGGGTTATCCCGATATGTACGATATCGCATACGTCAATTACGGAATGTCCTCATGGGACTTGATGGATAGTGGTAGTTACAATGGCAAATGGAACGGAGGACATAGCGACTGGCCTGAAATGAACGCAGGATATGAACCTGCTGGATATACGGCTTTCGAAAGATGGTGCGCGGGATGGATAGAACCTATCGTATTGTCTGATCCGCAAAAGATTACCAACATGAAACCGATGGGAGGAACGCAAGAAGGTGGCATTGACGACCATGGGGATGCTTACGTCATCTATATGCCTGGCAGCAAGAAGACCATCGAGGGAGAGTATTACATGTTGGAAAACAGGCAACAGGCAAATTGGGATACTTCTTTGCCTTGGCACGGATTGCTTATCACCTATGTTCACTACAACCAAAGCTTATGGAGAAACAATTGCCTGAATTGTACGGATCCAGCAACGCTCAGAGAACGAGGTGCTTCTAACGACCACCCACGCATTACAGTCTTTCAAGCAGGAGGCGATGACCCTGGTTTTCTTTCATTAGATGCCTATCCGTACAAGACACAAAGCGTTTACGATATCATAGGGAGCGGTTGGGGAAACACGGCTCGCCAAGTTATCAATAATCTCAACAGGACGTATGGTTCAAAAGGATTAAGTTTGAGCGCAGAAGATTGCGACGAATTGTCTGCTTTCACCTACCCTACCTCTCTCTATTGGGGCAACAACTCCTCAGAACAAGTTCTCCTCGACCATGATATATGGAAGATTGAGTCATCTGACGCGAACGAAGAAGATATCAATTTCATTTACAGAAGACTCGCTAACGAACGGGTGTTGAATCTTGACCAAGACACGGAAGAACCGCAAAGTTGGGAGAAGGGACTTTATTCTTCGGCAACGATGAACCGTGAACTCACACCTGGGATTTACAACACGTTATGGTTGCCTTTTGACATGAGTCGCACGGAAATTATCTCCACATGGGGTGAAGGAACGGAAATCTATCGTCTTACAGACGTATTCCCTGATGAGAACGGGAAGTTAATCATCAATTTGGACGAAGATACCAAAAATGGAATCAAAGCCTACGAACCTATCTTCATCAAATTGAACGAGGAAGCGGAAAACACGGCGATGCAAATCAACCAATACATCCAAGTGAATGAGGATTACGATGCTGATAGGGAACCTATCGTGGAATTACAAAACGGATGGAAACTCGTTGGAACGAAAAACTATGGTTATGTGCCAGCAGATGCAAAATACTTGAAGGACAATTATTATTACACCGCAGGCAACAACAAGACCATCATCAGGGCTTATCGTGCATACTTCGTTGCTCCCGCTGACGTAAATGATATGTTTAGCTCATCTAAAGATGTCGTTTACAACGTGAAAAGATATGGTTTAGACGAGCAAACTACATCTATTACTCACACCAAGGAAACATCATCTATCGAAAAGGATGGAATTTACGACTTGTATGGAAGAAAACTTGACTCATCCAATCTGCCATCTAAAGGCATTTACATTAAAAACGGAAAGAAGTATATCGTGAGATAAGAAAGTTGGAAGCAAGAAAGTAAGAAGCAAGAGATATGTCTTTCAAATGGAGAACACATCTCTTGCTTCTTACTTTCTTGCCACATATCCTCTCTTGCGATTATGTTGTTGAAACGTATACAAAAGTATATGGTACATGAATAACATCCTCTTTCTAATTCTTTTTCGTATCTTTGCAACCATAAACCAATAATTAAGATGAAACAATCATTATTATCTTTCTTTCTTACTTGTTTAGCCATCTCTTCAATGGCTCAACAATCACCAAATGGGAAATTGAAGATTGTACCCAACCAACAGACATTAATGGTCTATTATCAAAAACAACCTGTAATTGAGGTGGAAACCTCCGTGAATACGTCTGCCTTGAGAAAAAGCAAGGCAAAATATATACGAGCCGACTATCAGATGCTTTCGGGCAAGAAGCATCATTGCACCAACGAGGCTAATGAATATCGTTGCGGAGAATTGGTACTTCGTGTATATAACGACGGTATTGCGTTCCGATACGAGTATCAAGGATTGAAAGACGCCTTGCAACCCGAAGAACAAACCGTCTATCGCATTCCCGAGGGAACACGTCGCTGGATGCAACAATGGACAGAGGCTTACGAGAGTTTCTTCCCATTCGGTACTACCGCCAAGGTTAAGCCAATACGGAGTTTCAGCGGAACCTTCACTTCACCTGACGGATTCAACAACCGATGGGGTTATCCTGCCCTATTAGAACCCGTTGATGGTATCTTTGCCCTTATCTCTGAGGCAAATATCGAACGACAACAAAGTGCTTCATGTCTATACAACGACGGAGAGCATTTCCGTGTAGTACCCGACAAAAACGAAGTAAAGATTAATGGCCATTGGCACACGCCTTGGCGGGTGGTAATGATAGGAACATTGGCTGATATAGTAAGTTCAACACTCATCACGGACGTTTCAGAACCATGCAAGTTGACAGATATGAATTTGAGTTGGATACAACCAGGCGTGGTGTCATGGGTGTATTGGGCGTACAACCATGGTTCCAATGACTACAATATCATCAAGAAATATGTGGACATGGCAGTTAAATTACATCTTCCATACGTGCTTATCGATGCTGAATGGGACGAGATGAAAGATGGAAAGACCATTGAAGATGCCGTTGGCTATGCTCGTTCACAAGGTATAAAACCCATGATTTGGTATAATTCCAGTGTGGGTTGGATTAACGGAGCACCAGGACCGAAATTCAGGCTGAACAAAAAGGAAGACCGAGAACGAGAGTTTGCATGGTGTGAGAAAATCGGAGTGGTTGGCGTGAAAATCGATTTCTTCTCTGGCGACAACCAAATGAATATGGACTATTGCTTAGACCTTTTAGAAAGTGCCGCCAAATATCATCTCTTGGTGAACTTCCATGGTGCTACCATTCCTCGCGGATGGCAACGCACTTATCCTAACCTACTCTCTACGGAGGCTGTCTATGGCGCTGAATGGTATAACAACGTACCGACATTCACGGATAAGGCGGCTTGTCACAATGCCACCCTACCCTTTACACGCAATATCATTGGTCCTATGGATTACACGCCTTGTGCCTTCAGCGACTCACAACATCCTCATATCACTACACATGCCCATGAGTTGGCTCTTACCGTACTCTTCGAGAGTGGGTTGCAACACTTAGCCGACCGCCCAGAGAGTTTCTTGTCACAACCGCAAGCCGTACAAGAATTCTTGGGGCAACTACCCGCAACATGGGACGAGACAAGATACGTAAGTGGTTACCCAGGCAAAAGTGCTGTATTGGCTCGTCGCAATGGAAAGACATGGTATATAGCTGGCATCAACGGCACGGATGAAACCAACAGTTTATCCCTGCCCTTGAAAGATATTATCAAAAAAGCTCAACATGCTACCATCTATCTCGACGGCCAAGACCAACCTTGGGATATTCGAAACGTAAAACCATCCGAACTGCCTACGGCTATTACTTGTCAACCTCGTGGCGGTTTTGTCATCATCATATCGTAAACATAAACTCATGAAAATATGAAACAGATTCTTGCAACAATTATTCTTGCCGTATCGACAATGCTCACGGCACAAGCACAACAGAAAACCCTCGTAGAGACATTTCCCATCAGTAGCGTCAGATTGGGCGATAGTCAATTCTTGCGCAACCAACAAGCAGACATATATTATTTGTTGGGCTTGAATGCTGACCGACTACTGGCTCCCTATCTGAAAGGAGCTGGATTGACTCCAAAGGCAGAGAACTATACCAATTGGGAAAACACGGGATTGGACGGACACATTGGCGGTCACTATCTGTCGGCTCTCAGTTATATGTATGCTGCCACGGGCAACAAGGAGATTGGCGAACGCATGGACTATTTCTTGAGTGAACTACTTCGTTGTCAGCAAAATCGCAACGATGGTTATCTGGGAGGTGTACCCGACCCCGACAAGATTTGGAATGAGATTGCCGAAGGTAATATCCGCGCCAGTTCGTTCGGATTGAACGACCGTTGGGTTCCTCTATACAATATTCATAAGATTTATGCAGGTTTGCGCGATGCTTGGTTGATGGCAGGAAGAAAGGAAGCCAAGGAAATGCTCATCAAACTGGCCGACTGGATGATAAAGGAGGTGAGTAAGTTGAGTGACGAACAGATTCAGCAGATGTTGGCAAGTGAACAAGGAGGACTGAACGAGACGTTTGCTGACGTATATGCCATTACGGGCGACAAGAAATACTTGCGATTGGCTCACCAATTCAGTGACCAGCGAATGTTGCAACCATTATTGAAGGGCGAAGACAACCTGACGGGCAAACATGCCAACACACAGATTCCTAAAGTTATCGGTTATAAGCGCATTGCCGATTTAGAGGGACTGAATGACTGGGATCGTGCAGCCAGTTTCTTCTGGGAGGTGGTTGTGGCTCAACGTAGTGTATCCATCGGTGGCAATTCCATGCGCGAGCACTTCAATCCCACTAATGACTTTACGGGACTTCTTGAGAGCGAACAAGGACCAGAGAGTTGTAATACCTTCAACATGTTGCGCCTTACGAAAATGCTCTACCAAACTACCGCCGACAAATCGTATATCGACTATTATGAGCGCGCACTCTATAACCATATCCTCTCCATCCTAAACCCCGTGCAGGGCGGTTTCGTTTATTTCACACCGATGCGCTCGGGACATTATCGTGTATATTCTCAACCACAGACATCTATGTGGTGTTGCGTAGGTACGGGTATGGAAAATCCTGCACGATATGGGGAAATGATTTATGCACATGAAGGCAATGATTTGTTAATCAATCTCTTCATCCCATCAACGTTGACATGGAACGGAATGACCGTTACGCAAGATAATCATTTTCCACAGGAGCCGTCTACTTCCGTGAAACTCCAAATGAAGAAAGCACGTCAGTTTGCCATGAAGATTCGTCAACCGAAATGGACAGAGAATATGAGCATGACCGTCAATGGCAGTGCTGTCAACTACACGACGGAAGGTGGTTACATCGTGGTGAATCGTCAATGGAAAGACGGTGATGTGATTCGTGTCAATCTGCCTATGCACCTCTCTGCTGAAACCACACCCGACCAAAAACCACAGTATTCATTCCTTTATGGTCCTATCGTATTGGCAGCTAAGACGGGTACTGATAGACAGGATGGACTCTTCGCAGATGACAGTCGTGGTGGACACATTGCAGTTGGTCCGAAAATCCCACTCAACGAGATGCCTGCACTCATCGGTTCTGCTGCAGACGTAACCAGTCACTTGCAACCCGTGGAAGGAAAACCCATGACTTTCCAACTGAAGGATGTCACTATCCCCCGCTATGAGGGTCTGACACTCGTACCTTTCTATCAACTCTACGAATGTCGCTATCAGATTTACTTCCCACTTTATTCTCAGACTGAGTGGAATGAGCGACAACAACAATTGGCAGAGGCTGAAAGAGAGCGACTGGCATTGGAATCGCAAACCATCGACAAGGTATTCTGTGGTGAACAGCAATCTGAAAGTGACCACTTCTTTGCCTCTACACAGAGTTGGAACGGAAGCGACGAAGGTCAGCATTGGCGTAGCACACGTGGAGATTTTAGCTATCAGATGAAGATTGTCGGTGGAAAGAAACTGCGTATTCGTGGTATTCCTAACGACAGAGCCCAATTCACGTTGATGGTCAACAAGCAGACATTAGCCGAAGAAGTAAAACTCGACAAAGATGGCTTATCTATCATCAATTTACCTGAAGGCAACAACGTAGACATTGTCGAAGTGAAATTTACAGCTAAAGAAGGTCGACCTACTCCAAGAATTTGCGAAGTAAGGATCATCAAATAAGTTTGCCCGAGAAGCCATAGCTTTATATGCTACAACCTATTAATTTGTGCGTTACAAACGTATGGTTTAAAGCATGTAAAGCTATGGTTTGTGTTGAGTGTTGTGTGTTAAATGACTTTTCCTGATTTCACTAGACACTTTTTCTCTTCATTAGCTGAAACAGTAGACAGTTGCTTCGTTGTCGTACTGAATCGATAGACA
>OCTX012279061.1_pt1 | contig 56735 bp, 49 predicted proteins | sample 1539691 | NCBI WGS metagenome assembly OCTX01 (sample SAMN02144231, study PRJEB22623) | gut metagenome | biome: sheep rumen | host: Ovis aries | place: New Zealand
TATCTCCGGCACCACATCCTGCTTGTCGCCGTCTATCATCCGGTACGCACTTGCCATATGCAGCAACATCTTATTCCCGATCATCTCCGCTGTCTCATAGTCCTCATTTGCACAATAGATGGGTTGTGCTCCCGCAGTTAAGTCTGCGGGCAATAAAGCTTGCACTTCGCCGCTCTTTTCGCTTGTTAGTCCGGAATCTGATTCCGGCATTAGTTCGTTTCCTGCTCCGCGTGACAGCGCGAAGTCTCCTCTCATTGCCGTCAATATCATCGCGATCTTCGCTATTTTCTCCGCAAAAGCGGTATAATCGCTATAATTTTCAAAAAAATATTTGTGTAATTGATTTTTTTTTCATATCTTTGCACGCTAATTTTGTGCAAATGTGAACGATAACCAACAAAATCCATATAACCAATACCCGCAAGGCGAGCCAATGCCACCTTTTGCTCCCATGCCACCACAACCCGGGATGCCCTTACCCCCGCTGAATGGAATGCAGGGTGGGGTACCGAGTGCTCCGGGACTATGGTTGCACAATGCTGCTGCGAGCGCGCTATTCCCGAAATGGATTAGCAGAAATGCACTCATAGTGTATTTCCTGGCGTTAATAGTTGTATCCCTGATGTACTCGGCATATTTGCTGCCCTGGTACTATATGCTGTCCGGTATCGTGTCGGTATTGGTGTTCTTTATCTATGGCAGCAAGCTTGTCAGACTTACATCGCTTGATAAGATGCCGCGAGAAAAACGCTTTGAGAAACGCATTTTCATGATTGCTTTTTTCCCGCGCATCATCTGGATATTCCTCCTCTATACCATCTTTAAGCAGACCTATGGCGATGCCTTCGGATTCGAGAATGCAGATGCTACATATTATGATTCATTGGGACAATTTGTGGCAGATTTGATCAAAAGTGGCAACTTCCATTTCTATGATGAAATCGCTAAATATAGTGGCAATCCGGATATCTCAGACATGGGTTATGGTATCTATTTGGGATTGATTTATATGCTCACGGACAATAGTATTATAGCGGTACGCGTATTAAAATGCCTGTGGTCATCGTTAACGGTGGTGCTGCTATTCCGTCTTGCGAAGCGCAATTTCGGAGAACAAACAGCCCGTGTAGCAGCCATTTTTTGCGCCCTGTGGCCGAATTTCTGGTATTATTGCAGCGCCCATCTCAAGGAGACGGAGATGGTATTCTTAGGTGTCTTGTTTGTAGAGCAAGCTGACCAGATGTTGCGTTCGCGTCAGTTTACGGCATGGAAGGTTATTCCAATACTGTTGATTGCGGCAGCTATGTTTACTGTGCGTACTCCATTGGGCATCGTAGCACTTTTGGCTTTAGTTTTTTCAGTAGTAATGTCATCAAGCCGTGTGGTAAGTTGGGGTAAACGTATTGTAGTTGGAGGCTTGGCTATACTATTGATTGGAGTAACTGCGGGAAACCGAATTCAAGAGCAATCTCGTGGGCTATTCGAGTCAGTTCGCTCTGGTCAGCAAGAAACCGCAAACAACTGGAGAACGGAAAGAAAAGATGGCAATGTGTTTGCTAAATATGCAGGAGCATCAGTGTTTGCTCCAATGATTTTTACGCTACCATTCCCATCAATGGTGCGTCCTTTCGAAGGACAAGAGGTGCAGCAACTGCTTAATGGAGGTAACTTTATAAAGAATATACTATCAGCGTTTACTATCTTGGCATTAATCATGTTAATTATGTCCGGGAGATGGAGAGAGCACTTATTACCACTTTCGTTCATGATAGGATATGTAGTCGTTTTAACAATGAGTAGTTTCGCGCACTCTGAGCGTTTTCACCAACCGGCAATGCCTTTTGAGTTTATGTTTGCGGCGTATGGATTGAGTATAGCGGTAACGAAACCGAAGTATAAACGATGGTTTACGTATTGGTGCGGGTTGATGTTTGTAGCGGCTATTGCGTGGAACTGGTTTAAGGTTGCAGGACGAGGATTGGCATAAGCGCTGAGCGCATAGATGAACTCATCTTTGATTTTTGATTTTGATAGATATGATGGAAAAACCAAATATAGTAAAATTGGAGGAAGTCGCGAGAGTGATTCCACTGCCATTATCCGAAAGTTCGAGAAGTACACTACGCAATGTCAAAAGCAAATGCGTGTATTTGGATAATACCAAAACAGCCGCAGTAATTAAGTCTAAAACTGAGGTGTTGGCTATTGACTCAAAGGCTAAATCATACGCAATCATCACAAGAAAGGATTGTTTACCGGAGTATATGCAATATATATTAAACTCAGCACCGGTGAAAATTAAAATCAATCAGTATCGGGAGAAAAGGAGTTTAAGCGCGTTAGCATTAAGCGGACAACCCATACCCATGATACCCATAGAGACGCAGCAATCTATCTTGAAAATTGGGGAATATACGAAAATGCTTGAGACAATCAAAGATTATGATATCCATGCAGAATTGGGCATTTCTTGTCTTCAAGAGATTGCGGTGGCTATCAACATAGAATTGTATTTAAACGAACTATGTGAGGAGAACGATATCTCTATAATTGATATGTGGAGCAGATTAGTGAATAGTATGCCGGAGCACTTGATACGCGAATTGATGCCCGGAGTACTACTCTCAACAGGAAATCCATTAATGGCAGAGGTTCGTGCGCTGCAGCGTATATTGATTCATGCACATAAGGATAGGAAAGATGGCATATAAGATTAACAAAATAGAAATCAAGAACTTTAAGATATTTGTTGGCGATCCGTTCAAATTAAAATTGGATGGCAAGCACCTATTGCTCTATGGCGAGAATGGAAGCGGCAAGAGTTCTATCTATTGGAGTATCTATACCATGCTTCAAAGCTGTCTAAAGAAACAAGATGCGACAGAAGCAGGGAAATACTTTGATCCAGCGAATCCAGAGAATTTGCGAAATCGCTATTCTAATGCGACGGATGAATCGAGTATCAAGATGGAGTTTATCGATGATGCAAATAGCAGAAAGAATGAATATACGGATTCCAAGGATATCATAAACACAGGAGTGCCCGGGGATATGTTTATGTTCCACACATTGGCACTGAGCGATTTTATAAATTATAAATTCCTATTCTCTATATTCAATTTCCGGAATAGCCAAGATGCAGATATCTTTGAGATATTCGAGCGAGATATTTTTCCGACTATGGATTTCTCGGAATCACTGCATGATGTATATGATGCGGATAGGAACACATCGAATGCCCATGATTGGTGGAAGTATCTTACCGAAGAAGCATTAGGACAATTAGATAAGTATCAGAACGGAAAGTTTAAACCATCGGGAGACAAATACAAGAAACATGGAGAATATATAGGTCACTTTAATCGATTGCTTCGGATACAGATTGCGAAAATTGAATATAAGACAAATGAATTGTTAGCATCCGATTTTCCATTACCATTAAAGATTAACCTGCGGGTAGAACCATTAGAGTTTAATAAGCGAATCAGTAATAGAGGAAAAGAGCGCGATAAAAAGATTACGAGACCAAGAATCATCCTGACTGCAGAGTTAACAAGAGCCGGTATGACAGATGCAGAAAAGATGATACCTCATCCTCATACTTATCTAAACGAAGCCAAGTTAGCTCGTATTGCGCTCGCTATGCGTTTCGCGATAGTGAATATGAAGAATGAGGGAGCTACTGCTCGTGGTGCTCAAATTCTCTGCATAGATGATATGCTCATAAGTTTGGATATGAGTAATCGTTTGGAAGTGATAGATTATTTGTTAGACACTTACTCTGTTGATTACCAATTAATCATCATGACACATGATAGGGCGCTCTATCGAATCATTGAGAATAAGATAGCCAAAAGGAAGGCTGAGTCGCATTGGGTGAAGAAAGAACTCTATTGCGTAGATGAGGCAGTGTCGAACATGCATTATCCCAGTACGGAGCTATTGGATGTAAAAGATCCAATCATTGTGGCAAGGAATTATTTCGGCAAACACGAGTATTCTCCATGTGCAAATACACTGCGACGACAATGCGAGAAGATGTTATGCACTCTATTGCCGTACAACATGCTATTTGATACGAATTGCGCAAGAAAAGATTTGTCAGGGTTGATGGGACAAATTCCGACATTTATGACATTGTATGGAATCGTAGATATGCTTCCGAATATAGATATTTATAGGGAGCATATAATGAATCCATTATCTCATGATGATTTGACATCGAATATGTATCGCGAAGAGATGGTACGATGCATAAATGATATAGAGACACTGTCTAAATTCTCCAAGACCATTATCGTTGAATGCAAGGACCATCCGGAACGCTTCCAGATGACTATAAGCGGACAGACTGTTGATTTTGAGGTTCGAGAAATATGGGATTATGTTACTGACTCTGCCGGTGCGAAACATTATAAGGATGTGCCGGTCTATATAGTTGCTTCCACAATAAGCGGGCATTCCGCAGGAGATGCGTATAGCATATACACGCTATATCGAGATATATGTAATAGGCTTCATTTGGCAGAGATTGCTCGACCAATGATGGAAACATGCGTTGTCCATCAACCTGAAGGGAAGGACTTGGTTAGTTATTAGTAAGATAGATTAAATGAGAAAAGTTTTAATCATAGCAAACTACAAAGGACAGGTAGGAGGGATCAGTGGACAAGTCAGTCTGTTGAGGGACTGCCTTGTCAATGATGCATCTTCAATGCCTAATGAGCCGCTACGCTCAATGAGTCGCGAACAATGTTCGCTGAATGATGGATACGATGCAGAGATATTCTCGACACAGGGGAATGTGGTTAAGCGTTTATGGAAATTTATAGAGTTGATATTTGTCGCCAGAAAGTATGATGTACTGCATATCCATGGATGTTCGGATTGGGGAATGTTGCCAATCGTGTATGGCGTGATAGCAGGGAAAATGTGGAGGAAGCGAATCATCGTGACATATCATGGTGGAGATGCAGATAAATATTTTGCCAAGAGAGGAGACTTTGCGCGGAGATGGTTGAGACGAGCAGATCAAGTAATTGTGCTGAATGGGTATCTGGAGAAAGTGTTTGCAAAGTACGATATACCGTGCATCGTGATACCCAACTGCATCACGTTATCAGAAGCGCAAGCGCATAGCGCGTATCAATGGGATGCGCCGAGGTTCATTAGTGTACGACATCTACGGGAGTTGTATAACATACCATGTATCTTACAAGCATTTGCGAGAGTAAAAGAGCAAGTGCAGGATGCCAGTTTGACTATATTAGGATCTGGTACATTGCAGAATAGTTTAGAGGAATATGTTCGAGACAATAAGTTACAACATGTGAAGTTTGTGGGACAGGTAGCGAATAGCGAGATGCCGAAGTATTTGGCGGAGAGCGATATTATGCTATCCGCACCGAGGATAGATAATATGCCTGTTTCTCTGCTGGAGGCAATGAATGCCGGTGTGCTGGTGATTAGCAGCCGAGTTGGGGGAGTGCCTTTTATGATCGAGCATGGACGCACAGGACTGCTCTTTGATTTAATCGAAAACAAAAACATAAAAAACATAGACAAAAACAACAAAAACATTTTATTAGATAATCAAAAAAAATATAACGAAAATACAGAAGAATCATCAGTCACAGATAGTGACTCTACCAATCTTGATCATCAGTCTGCTCATGAGCAAGCTCCCGGACAGTCTAATGCTCAATCTTGCTCAACAAACACAATAAATCAGTGCTTGTCTAATGATTCTCCTGAGAAAAATACAAAAAATAATTTCTCCGATCTTGCAGAGGCTTTGGCGGAGCAGATGATGTGGGCGGTAGAGAATTGGCAGCGTAGTGAGAAGATAATCAACGCGGCTAAAGAAGAAGTTAAAAAATATTCATGGGATAAGATAAGAAAACAAATATTACCATTATATGAGTAAAATTTCAGAAATATTACGATTACATATCATGCTGCCGATAGCGGAGAAGATAAAAGGGACAAATTCATATGAGTGGAGGAGGCGCATAGAGGAGATGAATACATGGAGCCCAGAGCATGTGAAAACATGGCAAGAAGAGAAGCTTCATGCACTGATGGAGCATGTGTACAACCACACGAAGTACTATCGCCGCATCATGGATGAGCGGGGACTAAAACCGAGTGACATCCGTAAGGCTGAAGATATAAAGAAATTACCGATTATTAATAAGGAGATAGCGAATGCACATTTTGATGAGATAGTGCCAGATAATATCAGCTCATTAAAATATCGTAGCGGAAGAACCGGTGGTACAACAGGAGAACCGATGTATTACCACTATGATGAGGATACGTGGGGATATATTGCAGCTGCGAAAGTGTATTATTGGAGGAAATATGGTTATGAGTACGGAGCGCCGTTTGCTGCTATGGGAAGCACCTCGTTATTTGCTCACAAGCCTTCGTTGGTAAGACGTATCTATGACAAGATACGTAATGAGATTCCGATGAATACTGTGAATCTTACGGATGAGTTGTGTGAGAAATATATAGGGATAATCCGAAAGAAGAATATAAAGTACATATATGGCTACACGGCATCCATCTATATCTTCACGAAGTATGTAGCAGCACATAAAATTGATTTGCATCAGATAAAAGGTGTATTCACGACTTCCGAGAACTTGACCGATGAGTATCGCAATTTGATTGAGAAGACGTATGGATGCAAGGTGTGGGATTGCTACGGGGCACGAGATGCAGGTATAACAGCATACGAGACGGAGTTTCATAAATATAGAGTAGGGTACAATGCAATAGCTGAAATTATTAATTCGATTGAGGAGAATACAGGAACACTCTTGTCAACAAACTTGCTTAACTATTCATTCCCGTTGATACGGTATCAATTTGGAGATGAAGTAGAGTTGCTACCCGAATTTGGTGGTAATGGATACAACGGCCAAACAATCCTACGCATATTAGGTCGTACATCGGATGTAATGCGACTGGAGAATGGGCATAACTTGACAGCAACGGGATTTGCGATGATTATGCAAGAGTTTGACATAGTGGCATTCTCTTTCAATAAGACAGGAGTAAATGAAGTAACATTGACAATCCAATCGGTTAAAGGCAAATATGATGCTAAACAAGAAGCCGAGATAAAACGAACGATATATCTATATATTGGCGAGAATGCGAAACTGAATATTGAATATGTGGACAAGTTCGAGGCTTTGGCTAATGGGAAAAGAAGGTATTTTATGAATAATATGAGCAATGATTAAGCGGGTAGTTATATTTGGAGGGCATATACAGGCGTTAGGGCTTGTGAGGCAAGTTGCGGCGAAAGGGCGAGAAATGGTGCTGCTGGTGGAAGACAAATACCAGATAGCAAAGTACTCGAGAGCCGTGAACAAGACAGTGATATGCTCGATTGAAGATTGGAGATTGAAGATTGAAGATTTGGAACTTCCCAATAGGGGGACGCTTCTATTCCCGACGAATGATGAGGCAGTGGAGTTTCTGTGTGGGCATTATGAGGAATATAAGGAGCGGTTTGCGTTGGGGGTGCCGGAGCCGGAGGTGATAGCGCTATTTAACAACAAACGGACTGCATACCGCTATGCTGCCGCGCACAAAGTACCTTGTCCCGAATGCTGGTATCCCGACACGCTGGCAGAGGTTGAAGCATTAAGTTCTTCGCTGCCATATCCCGTAGTTGTCAAACCTGCAATCATGTATAGTTTCCATGCTACATTCGGGAAGAAAGCATTCCGATGCGACAATGAAGAGGAGTTGAAAAATGTCTATCAGCGGATTGCGGATGCCGATTATCCGTTGAAGTCAATACTGATTCAGGAGTTCCTTGCCGGTGGACCCAAACATCTCTATTCGTATGGGGTGATGGCGGCTGATGGAAAGGTGTTAACCTCGATACAAGCAAACCGTATCCGGCAGAATCCTATGGATTTTGGTAACTCAACGACCTTTGCTATTACCTGCGATATACCAACTATTGAAGAACAGAGTGTTAGTCTGTTAGCAGAAACGAAGTACTTCGGGTTAGGCGAAGTGGAATGGATGTGGGATGATAAAGCACAGCAATACAAGTTCCTGGAGATCAACACACGTGCATGGAAATGGCATACACTCAGCAACATGCTTGGCTTCTCCTTTATCGGGGCAATGATAGATTGGTTTGATGGTGTTATAACGAATGATGGAGTAAAAAAATTAAAGAGCGAAAGAGTCGCATGGGTGGAGCGATTGACAGATTGGTCTGTGGTCGCAAAGGAGATACTACATGGACGAATGAAGTTGAAGGATGTGATGAGGAGTTATAAGATACCACATGAGTCAGCTGTCTGGTCTTGGTCTGATCCTCTACCCGGAATCATGTATATTTTACTTAGTCCAATTTTATACGTAAAAAGACATTGATATGAATATATTAGTTGAATTAGTGCATCCTGCTCATTTTTATTACTATCGCGATACAATATCCCATTTGAAACTTGATGGACACAAGGTAATTGTGGCTATCACAACGAAAGATATGTTAGAGGATATTACGCGGGAGTCCAACATAGAGTATGTGAACATCTGTCCGAGACCTCTCAAAAACAGAGGAAAATGGGGATTGATTTTGGATATGATTGTACGGGATTGGCGTATGATGAAATTGGCTATCAAAAACAAAGTAGACTTGATAAGTGGTTCTTCTGTAGAGTCAGCACAGATAGGTTGGCTGTTACGGACACCTAATATAAACATCGGAGAAGATGATGCGCATATTGTGCCAAAATATACAAACAGCATAGCCCCATTCGTGGATGTGCGTGTTAGCCCAACTAGTTGTGATAATGGAAAGATAGAGGCGAAGTCGGTGCATTATCCTGGTTTTTTGAAGTTAACATACCTGCATCCGAATGATTTTATGCCTTCAAGAAAGGTGGTGGAGAAATATAAGATAGATACCAGCAAACCATACTTTTTGATGCGTTTCTCTGCTTTGAATGCACATCATGACAAGGGAATAAATGGTATTTCAACAGATATCGCTCACCGATTAGTAGAAATTTTGGCTCCGCATGGAAAGATATATATTACTTCAGAGAGAGATTTGGAACCGGAATTTGAGCAGTATAGACTGCATATCAATCCTCTGGATATCCATCATGTGATGGCATTTGCGAAACTATACATCGGTGATAGTCAGTCTATGGCGAATGAGGCCGCTATGCTTGGTGTGCCTTCGTTGCGCTTCAATGACTTTGTGGGGGCAAAGAAGATAGGAGTGATGGAGGAATTGGAACATACATATGGCTTAACATATGGTATCAGTTCACATGAACCGGAGAAACTATACGCCAAAGTAGAAGAACTATTAGCTATGCCGAATCTTCGGGAAGAGTTTCAGTCTCGCAGACAGAAGATGCTTGCCGACAAGATTGATGTTACCGCATTTTTGACCTATTTTATCGAGAATTATCCGCAATCGGTTGCTGAAACCCGCCATGCCGACGCTGAGTTTTGGAAACGGTTTAAATGATTGAAAACAAAACGACACCGCTGCGCAGAAATAAACAAAGAAAACAAAAATACTAAAAATACCATTGAAAGTAATCATGCTTGCAGCAAAGAAGCCTTTTTTCTGTTTAGTAGCGAGTTAAAATGACGATATTTTGCATTATTATGCAGTATGAGGTTGTAAAAAGAAAGCAAACAAGAATAAATATGGATAAAAATGAGAGCAATATTATCATTTATAATACAATTGACGGAAAGGCAAGCGTAGTGCTGTATGCCCGCGACGGAAGTGTGTGGATGAATCAAAATCAGCTTGCGGAACTTTTTGACACCTCGGTGCCTAATGTATGTATGCATATCGCTAACATATTGAAAGAAGGGGAGTTACTAAGAAATTCAGTTATTAAGAATTACTTAACAACTGCCGCAGATGGGAAGAAATACGAAGTGACGTTCTACTCGCTGGAGATGATTATGGCTGTTGGATTTAGAGTGCGGAGCAAACGTGGTACACAATTTCGTATTTGGGCGAACCAACACCTGACGGAATATCTGGTGAAAGGTTTTACAATGGATGACGAGCGGCTGAAAAATCCTGATGGACGACCGGATTATTTCGATGAACTGTTAGAAAGGATACGCGAGATACGAGCTTCCGAAAAACGGTTCTATCAGAAAGTACGGGATCTGTTGGCGCTGAGCAGCGATTATGACAAGACAGACAAAGCGACGCAGATGTTCTTCGCTGAGACGCAGAACAAGTTGCTGTATGCTGTGACAGGGCAAACAGCTGCAGAGATAATCGTGGGGCGCGCGGATGCGTCCAAACCCAATATGGCACTGACGTCTTGGAAAGGTAGTATTGTGCGGAAGGGCGATATTTATACAGCGAAGAACTATTTGCAGCAGGATGAGATAGATACGCTGAATAGGCTGACAACATTGTTTTTGGATACAGCAGAGTTGCGTGTGAAAGAGCGTAAGGATCTGACAATGCGTTATTGGAGTGAGACAGTAGATTCGCTCTTGAATTTCCAAGGAAAAATCGTGCTGCAAGGTGCAGGAAGTGTCAGCAATAAGCAGATGGAAGCGTATGTGGATACCATTTACGAAGAGTTCAACGCGCGTCGAAAAGCACAGGCAATAGCCGAAGCCGAGCAGACTGATGCTGAGTTGCTGGCATTGGAAGAGGTTGTGGAGAAAAGAGTAAGATAGGTGCATCTGCATATACCGAACATGTCCAAACGAAAAACGAATAGGTGATTAGAGTACTGACATATAAGGAGATTGATCGAGGTGAATGGAGTAGGCTTGTGCAGACAAGTGCTACCGGAACGTGGTTCCAGACGCCGGAGGCATATGAGTTTTTTGCGTCACAATCAGAGCTGTTTAAGCCGTTTGTTGTCGCTATTTCTAACGATGCATCATTAAACGAAGTGCAGCATTCCATCAATTCATCATTGCAAACGCTCCGTGCCGTTTGCGTTGGGTACGTGACACTGGAAAGAAATCCGATAAAGCAGTACTTTACGCGGAGAGCGATTATAAATGGTGGACCAGCTTTGGCGGATGATGCGACGGATGAGGAAGTTGCGGTGTTGTTAGAAGCTGTTAAAGAAAAAGCCTCTCTCCAACTCTCCCCTGTAGGGAAGTGGGATACTGCACAAGAGCCTTCTCATCTGGGGTGTTTTAAGGGCAGATTATGCTCCCTCCTTTTAGGAAGGGATGGGGTAGGCTCTCCGATTTATATTGAGACGCGGAATTTTAATGATTATAGCCGATGGAAAGGAGCTTTTGAGAAGGCGGGATTTAGTCATCAGCCGCATTTGAACTTCCATGTGGATTGCACGGACAAGGAACAGATGTGGGAGCGGTTGAGCGAGAATCGGAAACGGCAGGTGCGCCATGTGAATGGCGATTCCAAATTTGAGATTTCAAATCTAAGACTTGATAATATACCCGTAACCGAACAAGATGTGCGGGAGTGGTATGCCATTTTAAGTGAGTTGTATCGGACAAAAGTGAAGACACCGCTTTGGCCGGTGGAGTTTTTTGTTGAGGCTTACCGGCAAGGAGTAGGGCAGTTTTTGTTGGTGCGGCATGAGGGAAAGATCATTGGCGGAAGCATGGTGGTAAGGGATGAGAAAACCGTATATGAATGGTTTGAATGCGGGTTGAATGCGCTATCCAAAGAACAGTATCCGTCTGTGATGGCGACGTATGCCGGGATGTGCTATGCGGCAGAAGAGGGAATCGGACGATATGATATGATGGGTGCAGGAGTACCGAATGTGCCATACGGCGTGCGCGATTTTAAGGCTGAGTTTGGAGGAAAATTGGTGGAACATGGGCGGTTCTTATACTTATGCGAACCTATATTGTATAAGATCGGGGCATTAGCGGTGAGGATGATTAAGAAATTAAATTGAAAAATTTGAATAATATTAATATGGAAACTGCAAATCGTGTTAAATTGTACAGAGTTGCCGTACTCGCATCAATGGCGGGGGGCAATTTTCAATCAGTAGTTGAGAAATCACAGAGGTATGGATATCAAGTGGTTCGCTTGATTGTGAATAAACAATGTGGAGCAATTGCAAAAGCAGAAAAACTTAGAGTGCCGTGTACCGTGATAGAAAAGAAGGGTAATGAACTATTTGGCGATATAGATAATATACTATCGGCTGATGATATAGACTTAATCGTTTTGGCTGGTTTTCTGCCAATAGTACCTGCATGGTTTTGTGACGAATGGCGTAATAAAATAATCAATCTCCATCCATCATTGCTACCTGATTATGGCGGAAAAGGAATGTACGGTATTCATGTTCAAGAGGCAGTGATGGCAGCGAAAGAAAAATACGCCGGATGTACTGTGCACTATGTTAATGCAGGAATAGATGCAGGAGAAATTATTGAGCAATGGAAAATACCCGTAGATTACTCTTTAACTCCGTGGGAACTAAATGACGAAATTTATGATAGAGGTTTAGAGATGTTACCGATGGTAATAGGGACTCTCGCAAAAAAGAAAATCGCAGCGCTTAAGACAATTGATAGTTGATAGAAACAAGATGAAAAAAATACTTACTATCATCGGAGCAAGGCCGCAAATTATTAAAGCAGCGGCTATTTCAAGAGCAGTACGCGAGCATTTCGCAGATCAAATCGAAGAGAAGATCTTGCATACCGGACAACACTATGACGATAACATGTCAGAGGTGTTCTTCCGTGAGTTAGGCATACCTGAACCGGATTACAACCTGCATGTAGGTAGTGGCTCACATGGCGTTCAGACGGCACGAATCATCGAAGGGATCGAGAGCGTTCTTATGGCTGAACGCGGTGCACAGGGTAAGCCATTTGATGGAGTCATCGTATATGGCGATACGAATTCGACATTAGCTGCAGCAGTGGCTGCATCGAAGATTCACGTACCGGTATTTCATATTGAGGCCGGGCTGCGATCATTTAATATGGCAATGCCCGAGGAAATTAACCGCATCGTATGCGATCAACTATCGTCTGTGCTGTTTACACCGACGCTAACAGGGTTGAAAAATCTCCGAGCAGAAGGCTTCGCAGTAGAAGGAGTCTCAAATACAGGGTATGGAATACGGCGGTTTGCTGACGGGCGTGGACAGAAAGTGGTGCTTTCGGGCGACGTGATGTATGATAACTCCATGTATTTCTCTGCCATGGCTGATCGGAAAAGCGACATCATTGAGCGAATGGGACTCAAACCGAGGCAATTTGTGTTAGCTACCATTCATCGTCCGGCTAACACCGACAATGCCGCCAATCTGCAATCCATTTTTACCGCCCTGCTTGCTATTGCAGATAAAGAGCAGATTGATATTGTTCTGCCACTACATCCGCGTACCAAGAAGATGTTGCCACAGCAATTATCTGCCGAACTGTTGGCCCGCGTGGAGAGGTGTGAAAAAATGCGGATTATCGAGCCGGCTTCGTTCTTTGAGATTATCCGTCTGGAGAAGAACGCCCGCGTGGTGATGACGGACTCGGGTGGGGTACAGAAAGAGGCGTTCTTCTATAGCACGCCGTGCGTCATCCTGCGACCGGAAACAGAGTGGGTAGAGATTGTGAATGCCGGTGCCGGCATATTAGCCGATGCCGATTACGAGCGCATTATAGATGCCTATCACAAGTTATCTGAGCATCAAGTGCATTTTCCGCCTCTCTTCGGTGATGCCCATGCCAGCGAAAAGATACTGCGTGAGATTATCGCTTATCTCGAATAGCGAATTTCTATCTACTAAATACCGTCATAAAGTCATAACGTCATAGCGTCATAACATCATAGCGTCATAACGATGTTAACCGATGAAAATTGAAGAGAGCGTGCCAATTTTGTTGACACACTCTCTTCTTTTAAGATGCCTATGGGATATGACATTTATTTTTCATCTTCTACTGCAGCCTGTGCAGCGGCAAGGCGAGCGATGGGTACACGGAAGGGCGAGCAGCTGGCGTAGTTCATACCCACGCGGGCGCAGAACTTAACCGAGCTGGGTTCACCACCATGCTCACCGCAGATACCGGTACGCAGCGAGGGACGAATAGCACGGCCCTTCTCAACCGCCATCTTAATGAGTTGACCAACACCCTTCTGGTCCAGTACCTGGAACGGATCAGCCTTCAGAATCTTCTTCTCAAGATAAACGGGGAGGAAAGAAGCAATATCATCACGGCTGTAACCGAAGGTCATCTGTGTCAGGTCGTTGGTACCGAAGCTGAAGTATTGCGCCTCGGTAGCGATGCGGTCTGCAGTCAGGGCAGCACGCGGAATCTCAATCATTGTACCGATCTCGTATTCTACCTCAACACCATACTCTGCAAATACTTCCTTCGCTACGCGTTCGATGATTTCCTTCTGCTGCTTGAACTCGTAGAGGATACCAATCAGCGGAACCATCACTTCGGGCATGGGGTGCTTGCCTTCCTTCTTCAGTTCGCAAGCTGCCGACATGATAGCGCGTGTCTGCATAGCGGTGATTTCGGGGAATGTGATACCAAGACGGCAACCACGGTGACCGAGCATCGGGTTGTTCTCTGCCAGTTGGGCAACACGTTGTTGGATTTCCTGAACGGAGATACCCATTTCTTTCGCCATGGTCTCTTGTCCAGCCAGATCGTGGGGAACGAACTCGTGCAAAGGAGGATCGAGCAGACGGATGTTCACGGGATAGCCGTCCATTGCCTCAAGGATGCCCTTGAAGTCAGCCTTCTGGTAGGGTAGGAGTTTAGCCAGCGCTTTCTCACGGCCTTCGGTATCCTTCGCCAGAATCATCTCGCGCATGGCGATGATTTTCTTGTCCTCAAAGAACATGTGCTCGGTACGCGTCAGTCCGATACCCTTGGCACCAAAGGCGCGAGCCACTTGTGCATCTTGCGGGGTGTCGGCATTGGTACGAACCTGCAGGTGAGTATATTTGTCGCAGAGATCCATGAGGGCTTTGAAGTCGCCACTAAGTTCAGCAGCCTTGGTGGGAATCTGACCGGCGTATACCTGTCCGGTAGAACCGTTCAAGCTGAGATAATCACCTTCCTTGTATGTAACGCCCTCGATAGTAACCGTCTTGGCCTTGTAGTCAACAACAATAGCACCGGCACCCGAAACGCAGCACTTACCCATACCGCGAGCTACAACGGCAGCGTGTGAAGTCATACCACCACGAGCGGTTAGGATACCCTCGGCAGCCGACATACCGGCAAGATCTTCGGGCGAAGTCTCGATACGTACCATGACAACCTTGTGTCCTTCTTTGTGCCACTCCTGAGCATCATCAGCGTGGAATACAATCTGACCGCAGGCAGCACCCGGCGAAGCAGGCAGACCTTGTGTGATGACTTTAGCCTTCTTGAGGGCGTCCTTATCGAATACGGGATGGAGCAGTTCGTCTAACTTCTGCGGTTCGCAGCGAAGGATGGCTGTTTTCTCGTCAATTTGTCCTTCGCGGAGCAAATCCATAGCAATCTTCACCATGGCCGTACCGGTACGCTTACCATTACGGGTCTGTAGGAACCAGAGCTTACCTTCCTGTACGGTGAACTCCATATCCTGCATATCGTGGTAGTGGTTCTCTAATTTCTGTTGAATCTCGTTGAGCTCGGCATAGAGTTTCGGCATGCATTCCTCCATAGAGGGATATTTGCTTGCGCGCTCTTCCTCGCTGATGCCCTGCAGGGCTGCCCAGCGGCGGCTACCCTCGAGGGTGATCTGCTGCGGAGTGCGGATACCGGCTACTACGTCCTCACCTTGTGCATTGACGAGGTACTCACCATTGAAGATGTTTTCACCTGTTGCGGCGTCGCGGCTGAAGCAAACACCGGTAGCAGATGTCTCACCCATGTTACCGAATACCATGGCCATAACGCTAACGGCCGTTCCCCATTCGTCAGGAATTCCTTCCATCTTACGGTACAGGATAGCGCGCTCGTTCATCCAGCTACGGAATACAGCGCAGATAGCACCCCAGAGTTGCTCAATAGGATTGGTGGGGAAGTCGCTACCGGTCTGGTCCTTGATGGCCGTCTTGAAACGTGCAACCAGGAGCTTGAGTTCTTCTACATTGAGGTCCTTATCCAATTTGATACCACGGATGGCCTTTACCTCTTCGATGATAGCCTCAAAGGGATCAATGTCGGTCTTGTTGACAGGTTTCATACCAAGAACGACGTCACCATACATCTGTACGAAACGGCGATAGCTGTCATACACAAAGTGGGGGTTGTTGGTTTTCTTAACCATGCCTTCAGCCACCTCGTCGTTGAGACCCAGGTTCAGGATGGTATCCATCATACCGGGCATCGAAGCGCGAGCGCCGGAACGAACGCTGACCAGCAGGGGGTTCGTGGGGTCGCCGAACTTAGAGTTCATCAGCGTCTCGATGTGTTTAACGGCAGCCATAACGTCATCGTTAAGGAGCTGCATGATTTTCTCTTGACCTACTTCGTAATACTCGTTGCAGACATCAGTAGTGATTGTGAATCCGGGAGGCACGGGAACACCTACCAGGTTCATCTCGGCGCAGTTAGCACCCTTTCCACCCAGTTGCTCGCGCATTTGGGCATTGCCTTCAGCCTTACCATTACCGAAGGTGTAAACACGTTTTTTCTGTTCCATTGTGTTAACTATCTAATTTTGTTTTATAATAATATTTCTTATTTTGTGGGCTGCGGATTGGTGAATGTGAAAGTGTGAATCTTATTCTCAATAAGCTGCACCTTGGGGCGTACGATACCCTCTACATTAAAACCATCGATACCAGCCTGACGCATGGTGTTAGTCTCCAGGGTATATGAGTTTTTTTCGCCTGCAAAGAAACCATCGTACACAAAGAGTGTGTAAGTGGCTTCGGTATCATAAGCCTTATCATTACGTTTGAAAACCACTTGGCATTTGCCTTCGCCGGCGTTCTTCGTTTCGCGAAGGAAGTCACATCCGTACATAGTGCCGTATTCGGGCATCATTTTGTACTGATTGTAGATTTCAGGGAAGAAGCTCTCGGAGATAGGTTGGAAGGTGAGTTTCTCAGTCAGTTCCACCGTATCGGGCAGGGTATAAACAATGCTGATGTCGTAGTAATCTTTAATCGTGGAATTGATTACTAACTGTTGGTTCACAACTTTAACGGTACGCAAATCGGGTTCTTCCTTTTTGCAGCTTGTCATCAGAATTGCTGCAAGAGCCACAAGGCATAACAGAGTTTTTTTCATATTTGTAATTTGTTTAATTGATTTTACAAAAACGGCTGCAAAATTACTATTTTTTTTTGACATATGCAAGCACAAGCGTATTTTTTTTCTAAAAAAATTAAAATAGTGCTATTAGGACGTACAGCCAATGTGCAAAAATGCCGGCACAGAGTCCTCCGATGGTATGTGCTGCGATGGCTTTGCCTATGAGTTTGCGGTAGCCGAGCGAGTCTAACATAGCGGTGTGCGTACTCAGATAACCCGACCAGCACATGCCAATAGCGGTGCAAACTGCGATGGCATTGGCGTCGAAGACGATAGACGGATCGTTGACAAAGGCCGGAATGAGTCCGAGGGCAGCACCAACAGCTCCGAGCGCGGTAATGGGGAAGGCAACCAATTCGGGCGACTTGAAGCCAAACAACCAGTCGAACACAAAACTAATCTTACCCGCCAGCCAGGGCAGAACGGGAACGCCTTCGTAGGCGACACCCATATATTGTCCTTCATCGCCTTTAGGTCCGAAAGTCATCATCATCACGGCCGTGGAGATGACCAGCACGCCGGGTATGATGGCCAGACCTAAGTCCACACCGGTCTTACCGCCATCGAGTATGGCATTGAGTGCGCGGATAAAGGTGCTTTCCTTGTGAACTTCCTGTTGAACGCCGGACGTCTCGGGAGCCGGTCCTTCGTAGGCCTCTTCGTCGCGGTACTCCGGGTGTGCTTGCAGGGTGAAACGCTGCATGAGACGCGTGGATACAATACAGCCTACCACGGCTCCTAAAAGCCCTACGAAAGCGCCGGTGGTTGCTCCGGGCACCTTATTGCTAAGGGCAATCATAAACACCATGACAATCAAACCCATACCAAATGCCGTACCGAAATTGGTGAGTGAGATGAGTTGGTACTTCTTGAAATAACGGCTGAACTCACGATCTTTCGCCAAGGCAATGATAGCAGGGTTGTCGCTCAGGAACGTGAGCACAGCTCCCAGGGCTGCCACACCGGGTAAACGGAATAGCGGACGCATCAACGGGCGCAAGATGGTCTCCAACATGCGTACGACACCAAATTCTACCAGTAATTTACCCAAGGCACCCGATAGTACAGTTATACCCATCAGGTAAAAACAGGTGTTGATTAGCAGGTCAAAGGCTGTGCGCATAATGGTGTTGAGCATCTCGCTCACACCCATAAAATGGCCAATGGTGCAGAATATCCCGAAGAAAAGAGTCAGGAATATCAGCGGTTCGAGAATCATCATCACCTTGCCTTTTGGGGTAGGGATGGCAAGCAGCTGCTTTTGCTTCGTGAAGCTCAGAAAACTGCGAAAAATAGAGCGTCTCATGGTGTTTATTTTTTATTCGATTCAAGGTTATTCCTTAATAATTCTGCGTGCGCGCATGTGTGTACGCGCGTTGTAAGTTATAATTAGCCTAAAAGCCACCTCAATAGTTTCGACTGTCGGAAAGGTACTTCCTTCAGTTTCATCCATAGGGGATGATTCCAGGCTACAAGTACGGACTTAGGGTTACTGAATGACAAGAAGCCGGCCTTGCGATGGTAGCGGCCCATGCCGGAATTGCCCACGCCGCCAAATGGCAGATTGGGATTGGCAACATGGAGTAGGGTATCATTGACCACCACGCCGCCGGAACTGGTATGACGGATGACACGTTTAGCCTTCTCTTCATCGCCAAAATAGTATAGGGCCAAGGGCTTCTCATGGTTGTTGACATACAGTTCCGCGTCTTCCAGATTACTGAAAGTACGCATAGGTAGTATGGGACCAAAGATTTCCTCTTCCCATTGTTTCCCGGGTTCGTTTTCATAGCTCTCCAGTCGAGCGCGGGCTTTGTCGTTGACAATACGCACGATTTGGTTGTTATCAGATATGTCGTCAATTGCCTCGTCCAGCGCGTGCATGAACTTATCTGCAATCGAACTATGAACCAGCAGATAATCCGGCGCCACGCATGTCTGGCCGTTGTTAATAAGTTTGCCCCATGCGATACGACGCGCAGCCATCTTGATGTCAGCCTCCTTATCTACGATGCAGGGGCTCTTACCGCCTAACTCCAAGATACATGGTGTCAGGTTCTTGGCAGCCGCCTGCATAACCACACGTCCCAGCGCGGGGCTACCGGTAAAGAAAATGATGTCCCAACGCTGCTCCAATAGTTCTTCATTAACCTCGCGATGCCCCTCAACGATGCTGATATACTGAGCAGGGTAGGTACGCTGTATCATCTCCGTCAGTACATGGCTGACAGTAGGTACGTAAGGCGAGGGCTTGAGCATGGCACAACAGCCGGCTGAGATAGCCGCCACCAGGGGACACAGCAACAGGTTGACGGGATAATTCCATGGTGCGATGATGAGTGCCGTGCCGAGTGGTTCATAGTGAATATAGCTTCGCGAAGGTGTAACAGCCGGCGAACTGCATACAAATTGGTCGCGGGACCATCTTCGCACGTGGCGAATCGCATGACGTATTTCATCCTTCACGATACTAATCTCGGTATAGAAAGCCTCATCATTACTCTTATTCAGGTCTTGCTGCAAGGCTTCGTACAACCGATCTTCGTATGCAGTTAGCGCTTGATATAAGTCTTTTAGACGCGCCTTACGGAAGGCGACATCCTTTGTCTCGCCCACCTGAAAATACCGGCGCATCTGCATATTTAGTTCCTTGATTGTCATAATAACGAATAGTCAATCACTTCTTGGATATCACTCACGTAGTGGAATGTCAATCCTTTCAGGTAATCTTCGGGTATTTCGGCAACGTCCTTTTTATTATCGCGACATAGAACCAAATCGGTTATGCCGGCACGTTTAGCTGCCAGAATTTTCTCCTTCACACCACCGATAGGCAGTACTTTGCCGCGTAACGTCATTTCGCCCGTCATCGCGATGCGTGGACGAACTTTACGCCCCGTGAAAGCGGACACCAGAGCCGTCGTCATGGTAATACCGGCACTTGGTCCGTCTTTCGGTATTGCTCCCTCGGGCACATGCACGTGAACAGAGTGGGTCTCCAAGTCTTTCTGTTTGATGCCAAAGTCCTTGGCATGGGCTTTGATATATGCCAAGGCAATGGTAGCGCTCTCTTTCATCACGTCGCCCAGATTGCCAGTGAGGGTGAGGGTAGGTTGCTTTGATGGCGAGAGGGAGGTCTCGATAAATAGGATTTCGCCTCCTACTTGCGTCCATGCCAGGCCGGTGACCACACCTATATATTTATTGGTTTCCCATGCGTCGCGCGTGAAGCGAGGTTGCCCCAGGTACTGAATCAAGTCGTCAGACGTTACCTTAACGTTGTAGGGTTCGTCCAGCGCAATACGCGTCACCACCTTGCGGCAGATAGTTGCAATCTGGCGACTGAGACTGCGTACACCTGATTCGCGTGTGTAATCGTCAATAATATGGTCTATTATTGGTGTGTCCAACTCCAATTGTTCGGCTGTTAAGCCGTGCTTTTCCAATTCCTTCGGCACCAGATGGCGCTTGGCAATTTCTTCTTTCTCCTCCAGTAGATAACCTGACATCTCGATAAGTTCCATGCGGTCGAGTAGGGGACGAGGTATCGTGTCAAGCGTATTGGCAGTAGCAATAAAGAGAACATGCGACAAGTCGAAATCGACGTTGAGGTAATTGTCGTGGAAGGTGGTATTCTGCTCGGGATCAAGCACTTCTAACAATGCCGAAGTCGGGTCGCCCTTGTAATCCATGCCGATTTTGTCAATCTCATCAAGCACGAACACAGGATTCGAACTCTTTACCTTGCGGATATTCTCAATGATGCGGCCGGGAAGGGCACCCAGATACGTGCGTCTATGGCCACGAATCTCTGCCTCGTCGTGCAAACCGCCCAACGAGATACGCGCATAGCGACGTCCCAGAGCGTCGGCAACAGACTTACCTAAACTGGTCTTACCGACACCCGGAGGGCCATATAAGCATAGAATGGGGGCCTTGAACTCGGCATCTTGCTTGGCAACTGTCTGTTTCAGAACCGCCAGATATTCCAGAATACGCTCTTTGACCTTCTCCAAGCCATAATGTTGTTCATTAAGTACGTCACGGGCATGCTTGATGTCGTAGTTATCCTCGGTATATTCGTTCCAAGGAAGGTCGAGCAGGGTCTCTAAATAGTCTTGCTGCGTAGCGTAATCCGGTGAGTGAGAGGGGAATCGCTGCAATCGATTCAACTGTTCCTCGAAGACTTTACGAATCTTGTCCGGCCATTTTTTCTTGAGTGCTTTTTCCTTTAATTCCTTTGCTGTCTGTTGACCGGTGTCGCCTAATTCCTTGTGAATAGCCTCTAATTGCTGTTGCAGATAGTATTTGCGTTGGTCTCTATTGATAACCTCACGCGTCATATCCTCCAGTTCGGCCTTAGCTTCCAGCCGTTGCATGGTACTTTGCAGGTTTTCCACAAGTTTCCGTCCGCGCTCTTTCACATCGTCCAATTCTAACAATTCCTGTTTGTCAGCAGTTGGGAAATCAAAGAATGAGATGATGACATTCATCAGCGTCACCGGATTCTGGATGCGGTTTAGAGTAGAAGCTATTCCAGTTGCCTGATTCGTTTTTGTTACGATTTTTATGGTTAAATCGTAGCAACTTTTGATAATCTTGTGTATTTCCGACTCATTATCGGCATGCGACGGAATATCGTTCTCAGGAAATTTCCTGACAAATCCTTTGACACTTTCGCTGCTGACGCTTATGTCCTCGATACGCACGCGCACCAAGCCACCAATCACAACTTCGATTGTTTTGTCTTCGTTCTCGGTTAGCTTCACAACCCAAGCCAAAGAACCTATGGTGTACAAGTCCTTGGACTCAGGCAATTCAATCGTATCGTCTTTCTGCGCGCAGACGGCAAACAACTTGTTTTCCTCGAAGGCGTGTTTTACCACGTTCTTGGTTGCCGGTCGATTGACTGTGATGGTGGTAAACACACCGGGAAATATCACGGTATTCTTCAACGGCAGGATTTCCAACCAATCCGCTTCAAAGTTTTTTTCCTTTTCTTGTATCGTGTCCATTCAATAGGGAATTCTCAAAATACCTTATTTTACATAATCCCAATTAGAGCTAATAACCGTAAGGAAAATCAATATTACTGTCAAGGCACTAATTGTAGTTGTAACTCCAATACCGGTTAATAACGCCAGCGTAAGCAAAAATACCAATAAAAGCACAGCATAAACCCAATACAAAACTTGTTCTGAATAATGATGTCGATGTTTCGTAGAATACTCATCAACAAACTTATTGGCAAATGTTTCGCAATTGTTATATATAAGTTTATAGCGATTATATTTGTGGCGTCGCACCAAATCCTCTATGTTAACTTCATTTTTCAGTAAGTAGCTTCTGTAAAAAAGAAGTTGTCGCGTGGACAAAAATTCCTTGTACGTAATAATCTCCAAACCTTTGATTGTTCTGTGGACCACATACAAATCATGGTCATATTTGAACAATATGCCTTTATGCCGAATGAGTCGTCCGAGGCTGGCCGATGTTGAAGTTATGAGGAATATTTTGCCTTTGGCAGTAATCATTATACCTTGTTACTTATCAGCCTTACGAATATCCAATTGCAGTTCGTCCAATTGGATTTGGTCAATCGGTCCGGGTGCGCCGAGCATCACGTCTTTGCCCTGATTGTTCTTCGGGAATGCGATGCAGTCGCGGATGCTGTCCAATCCGGCAAAGAGACTGACAAAACGATCCAGACCATATGCCAAGCCTCCGTGAGGTGGCGCTCCGTATTTGAAGGCATTCATCAGGAAGCCGAACTTAGCCTGAGCCTGTTCAGGCGTGAAGCCGAGAATCTCAAAGACTTTCTCCTGCAACTTGGCATCGTGAATACGGATGCTACCGCCGCCCACTTCGACACCATTGATAACCATATCATATGCGTTGGCGCGCACAGCAGCCGGATCGGTGTCCAAAAGCGGAATATCTTCGGGCTTGGGACTGGTAAACGGATGATGCATAGCCATGAGGCGATTTTCCTCGTCAGACCACTCGTACATCGGAAAATCGACTACCCACAGGCAGCTGAATTTCTTCGGGTCGCGCAGGCCTAACTGACGTCCCATCTCAAGACGCAGTTCGCTGAGTTGCTTGCGCGTCTTCATGGCGTCATCGCCACTCAAAATCAGCAGCAAATCGCCGGGTTCAGCTTCCATCTGCTTGGCTACACGCTGAAGCACATCCTGGCTATAGAACTTATCCACGCTGGATTTGATAGTGCCATCCTGCTCCACCCTGGCGTAAACCATACCTTTGGCGCCAATCTGCGGGCGACGAACGTATTCCGTCAGTTGATCTAACTGTTTGCGGGTGTATGTAGCGCAGCCCTTGGCGCATATACCACCGATATAATTGGCGGTTGCAAAGACGCTAAAGCGTTCTGCCTCAGGCTTTTGATCCTCCACTTCGTGGAACAAATCCTGCAGTTCTACAAACCGCATACCGAAGCGGGTGTCGGGCTTATCTGATCCGTAATATTTCATAGCATCCGCCCAAGTCATGCGCGGCAGTTTGGGAATATCAATACCCAATACAGCCTTGAACAAATGACGCGACATTCCCTCAAACATATTCAGGATATCCTCCTGCTCTACGAACGACATCTCGCAGTCAATCTGGGTAAACTCAGGTTGACGATCGGCGCGAAGGTCCTCGTCGCGGAAGCATTTTACGATCTGGAAATAACGATCAAAACCGCTGACCATCAACAGTTGTTTCAGAATCTGCGGGCTTTGCGGCAGGGCGTAGAACGTACCGGGATTCATGCGGCTGGGTACTACGAAATCGCGAGCTCCCTCCGGAGTGGAATTCACCAAAACGGGTGTTTCAACCTCCAGGAAACCTTGTTCGTCCAAGTAACGACGTACCTCAAAGGCCATTTTGTGTCGCAGTTCCAGGTTCTTCCTGACGCAGGTACGACGCAAATCCAGGTAGCGATACTTCATTCTCAGGTCATCGCCGCCATCCGTCTCGTCCTCAATGGTAAACGGAGGCGTTACAGCCGGATTCAGCACGTTGAGCTCCGTCACGTCAATCTCTATCTCGCCAGTCGGCAGTTGGGCGTTTTTCGACTGACGCTCAATCACCTTACCGGTTACTTGCAGCACGAACTCGCGTCCCAAACCATCGGCCAAAGCCAGTTTGTCACCATTCAGCGCCAGCTGCGTAATGCCGTAACGATCGCGTAAATCAATAAATGTCAAGCCACCCATTTTGCGGATACGTTGTACCCACCCGGCGAGTGTTACCGTTCTTCCTGCATCGGCGAGTCTCAACTCACCACATGTAACGTTTCTGTACATATATAAATATCAATTATCAACTATCAATTGTCAACTATCAATTGTCAACTATCCGACGGTTACTTCGGGACTGATTTTGCGAATCAATCCTTTCAGCACATCGCCCGGACCGAACTCATAGAACTCCGTAGCGCCATCACGCACCATATTCCGCACGGTCTCCGTCCAGCGAACGGGCGACGTCAGTTGCGCCAATAGGTTCCGGCGAATATCCTCCGGATTGGTGTACGGACGGGCATCTACGTTCTGATAGACGGGACACCGGGGTTGCTGAAACTCCGTCTGCATAATGGCTTCCTTGAGTTCCTCGGCAGCCACATTCATTAGCGGGCTATGGAATGCTCCACCTACACGCAGTTTGAGGGCACGTCGTGCTCCGGCAGCTTTGAGTACCTCGCATGCCTTCTCTACACCTTCTATTGTACCTGAAATCACCACTTGTCCCGGGCAGTTGAAGTTGGCAGCAACCACGATTTCGTCCTGTATTTGCTGACAGATTTCTTCCACTTTCTCATCTTCCAACCCTATTACGGCAGCCATTGTAGAGGGTCTCTGTTCGCAAGCATGCTGCATAGCTAAAGCGCGTTTGGCAACCAATTTTAGCCCATCCTCAAAACGAAGAGCCTTTGCTGCCACCAAAGCGCTATATTCGCCAAGACTATGTCCGGCGACCATATTCGGCTTCTCAATGGTGCAAACCTGGCTTTTGATATACGAATGAATCATCACGGCAGGTTGTGTCACGCGCGTCTGCTGGAGGTCCTCACTCGTGCCGCTGAACATGATATCCGTAATGCGGAAGCCGAGGATTTCGTTCGCTTCTTCAAATAATTCGCGGGCTAATGGATAGGTTTCGTACAAATCCTTACCCATGCCTTCATATTGGGCTCCCTGACCGGGAAAAACAAATGCTTTCATTATTCTCTTTTCTCGTTTAGCCTGCAAAATTACAATAAAATTCTGATATATGCAAAAAAAATCGCAGAATTCCTATCATTTCTGCGATTTTTCTTCGTATAAATACGATTTTAGGTCCCCAACTCAAGTTTCACGGGTTGTTTCTCCGACTTCGCCGAACCGATCTCGAGAAAACCTCGAGAAAACCTCGAGAAAACCTCGATGAAAGTTCGGTTCTCGGTTCTAGGTGATTAAAACTTCATTTGACGACCGATTATATCGTAATGTTCCGCACCTCGGATAATCAGCAGTTGTCCGTCACGGAAAACCTTCTGCACATCTTTATTTTCGGCAGGAACGGATATTTCGGATATACCTGTTGCAGTCGGCATAATGGTCACGTTATCGAGGGCCAATCCTTGCGCTCCCGCGCAGTTTGTACCGCTGCTGACGGATATGTTCCATGCCAGGAATAGCAGTTGTTCTTTCTTGGCCCGGACAGGAAGCATAGCCTCCACATGGCGTACTTCAGCGGGTACAGTCGCATAACCTTGCGTGGCATCATCGGCAGCCCATTTGCTGGCAAAGTCATTTCCCGCCGAAGTCCAATTGATGCCATCAAGGCTGTAATAGAGTTGAACGGTAAATCCTGCACTATTGTTTCCGCCGCGATACTTCTCAATGTCGTAAGCAATCATCAGACTCCTGTTCTCTGTACTTGCGTTTTGCAAGGCAAGCATGATATTGATACCGCGAGTACCGCCATCTACACCCGTGGTCAGGCCACCTGCTGCACGGTCCTCATCATCATCTGCACCCCAATTCCAGGTACCATTATAGGCGTTGGAGGCAAGCGAAACACCACCCATATACATTAACGTGTCTGCAGCCAGAAAGAAATTTCCTACCTCTCTCGGACCATTCATATTGCGCTCGATGCGCCACCCGAAAGGCATATCGGAGCGATGTTTCATACCTTTTGGGTCCTCGGTTTGGCGTGTAACAACGCCCAGCGAATTGAAGTCCTCTGTATAAGCTTCGTCGCCCAGAGTAACCACATCCGGCTCTTGCACATATGTATAGACGCTATCCAGAACAACCATAGCTTCATAGTACTGCATGTCATAACCGGCTTGAATGGTATAAGTGCCTATCTCGCCTGGGCAGAAAGTACTATCCGTCAGCGGCCGCCCTTGTGCCGAATAGCTTTCGGCTGCGAGTGTCTCGATCGAAAATCCTTCTGTATCCAGGAGGCGCAATTGGTAGTGAACGCATGCCGAGAACTGATCTACCGTTTGTTCATACGACTGCCATGCAGCCTTCGCCGCGTTACGCATCTGTTCGGCCACGTCATCGGTTATGGTCTGCGGATGCCATGTTATCGTCGTCGGGTCCTCGCCAAATATCGTGGCGTATTCCAGGCAGGCTGCCATATAGGTAGAACGTTGTGTCGGATGTCTATCGTCCTTAAACCAACCGGTTAAAACATCTCCCCCACCCTCATAGGCCAACTCGTATGCCAGTCCTACCGGACAAATCACAATACCCAATTCCTGTGCCAACTCCTGATAGTTGTGCAGGAAAGCTGCATTAAACTCCGTGAAAGGATCAGTATTATATGCCCAGTTCATCGGAACAATAATCACAGCATTGGGGTTCGGACAGTTGGCACGAATATACTCAACCCAGCGTATCACACTCTGACGGAAACCGGCAAAGTTGGTTCGGGGTTTAGCCGTCTGTTCCTGCAGAATAATATGCGTCCATGCCTCGCTACGAACCATCATACGTGCAGAAGGCGTTCCGGCTTCGGTCATACCTTCGCCTTCTTCATAATGGTAATCGAGCGTTTTGCCGAGATTGGTATGGGCTGTCCAGAAAGCGTCTTTGCCCATCGCCTGTGTCATACGGTTGAACATGTCGTCTTGCCATTCGTTCTCGTAGTGAATCAGCGAATTGTTCATCGACAGCACTTTCACTTTTTCAGGCATTTCGCTTATGAGCACGGCTTGCGTTGGCCATAATGCCGGTCCTGCCACTTCGGCTGGAGGAGCAGGCTCTTCTTCGATAAGGAGTGTGGAGGTCAGGGTGTTGAGCGTGATGGACTTGCAGACCGTCGTTTTCTCTACGGTTAAGTTGGCGGGATTACTACTGCATTCCACGGTAAAGGGCGTACCGGGTACAACTAATGTCGAACCTCCGGAGGGTGCGCCCCAGTTGGACGTGGCACTCCAGTTCGCATCAGCAATCTTGAATGCGCCCGTTAAGGTGTAGTTGCTGATGGTATAGATGCCGGTATCCGTCTCGGTCATCTTACTGTCGGCGTCTGCCGCCCAGTTGTTGTGTGCTCCGCGCACATACAAGTCCTGCGCTATGGAGGCTACCGCTATGCATAACGCCAAAAGGAATAATGTGATTTTTTTCATACCTTAAAAAATAAAAAACAGTAAGGTTTATACTAATTTCTTATATCGGATACGCTTGGGTTCCGTGGCATCCTCGCCCAGACGCAGGCGTTTATTGGCCTCGTATTCGGAATACGAACCTTCAAACCAATACACCTTACTATCACCCTCATAGGCCAAAATATGCGTGCAGATACGATCCAGGAACCAACGGTCGTGACTGATGACAACGGCGCAACCGGCAAAGTTCTCCAAACCTTCCTCTAACGCGCGTAAAGTATTGACATCAATATCGTTAGTCGGTTCATCCAACAGCAATACATTAGCCTCGCTCTTGAGCGTGAGCGCCAGGTGCAGACGGTTTCGTTCACCACCGGACAGCACGCCGCATTTCTTCTCTTGGTCACTACCTGTGAAGTTGAAGCGGCTCAGATAGGCACGCGCATTCACTTCACGTCCTCCTACTCGGATATATTCCGTGCCGTTCGAGATAGTCTCAAAAACCGTCTTCTCGGGGTCGATATTTGAGTGAATCTGGTCCACATAGCCCACTTTGACGGTCTCGCCGACCTGGAACTGCCCTTTGTCAGCCTTTTCCATGCCCATTATCATGCGGAACAAGGTTGTCTTACCGGCGCCGTTCGGACCTATCACACCCACGATGCCGTTGGGCGGAAGCATGAAATTCATATCTTCGAACAGCAACTTGTCGCCAAACGCTTTGGCTACACCCTCGGCGTTGATGACTTTGTTACCCAGGCGCGGACCATTCGGAATGAATATCTCCAACTTCTCCTCGCGTTCTTTCTGTTCCTCATTCATCATGCGGTCATAGGCTTCCAAACGGGCTTTTCCCTTAGCCTGACGGGCTTTGGGTGCCATACGAACCCACTCCAACTCGCGCTCCAGCGTCTTTCTGCGTTTCGAGGCCTGCTTCTCCTCCAACGCCATGCGTGCGGTCTTTTGCTCAAGCCATGATGAGTAATTGCCTTTCCACGGAATACCTTCGCCGCGGTCCAGTTCCAGAATCCAGCCAGCGACATGATCCAGGAAATAACGATCGTGCGTGATGCAGATAACCGTTCCGGGGTATTGCTGCAGATGTTGCTCCAGCCAGTCCACCGATTCGGCGTCCAGATGGTTGGTAGGCTCGTCGAGCAGAAGGATATCGGGTTGCTGCAGGAGCAGACGGCATAGTGCCACACGTCTTCTCTCGCCGCCGGAAAGCGTAGCTACTTTTGCGTCATCGGCGGGACAGCGGAGTGCATCCATGGCACGGTCTAATTTCTGGTCGATATTCCAAGCGTCGGTTGCATCCAATTTGTCTTGCAGTTCAGCCTGACGAGCCAGCAGTTTGTCGAAATCTGCATCCGGTTCGCCAAAAGCCATATTAACCTCATCATACTCGCGCAGAGCGTCCATAATAGGTTTTACACCTTCCTGAACGCATTCGCGGACGGTTTTTTCGGGGTCTAACTTCGGATCCTGATCCAGATAGCCGACACTATAGCCGGGCGAAAAAACCACCTGGCCATCGTAATTTTTCTCCACGCCCGCGATTATTTTTAATAAGGTGGACTTACCGGCGCCGTTCAAACCGATGATTCCGATTTTTGCGCCGTAGAAGAAACTCAGATAAATGTTGTTCAAAACTTTCTTTTGCGGGCTGAAAGCCTTGCTTACACCCACCATCGAAAAGATGATTTTCTTGTCGTCTGCCATACTTTTTTCAAAAAAACGCTGCAAAGATACGAAAAAATTTGCATATATCCAAAAAAAGTAGTAATTTTGCAGGCGTTTTTTGAAATTAAAGCCCGGTTAATGCAGAAAATAGTAAAAATACTGTCCGTTTTGGTAGGTCTTTTCCTGCTTGTTTCCGCTTATGCCAAAGCGGCGGATGCGGCGTATTTTAGCAATCTATTGACGCATTACGGGCAGGAATGGCTCGGATGGTTTGCGCCTGTGATTATTGCAGCCGAGTTGATTCTCGGTCTGCTTTTGTTTTTGCAGCTTAAGGTTCGCTATGCGGCATGGGCTACAGTCGGTTTCATGGGGATTATTACCTTGGGGTTTGCGTATGGCGTAGCGTTCCATGGTGTCTATAACTGCGGTTGCTTCGGGCATTTGGAGTTCCTGAATCTCCCGCCCGCTTGGACCTTTGTACGCAACATCATCCTGTGCGGAATCCTACTATTCATCGGCATTAAATGGTCTGATGCCTCAGGTCATTCCGAGGCGGGTGATACAATAACCTCAGGTCATTCCGAGGCGGGTGATACTTTAACCTCCTATGATTTCTGGAAACGCACTCTGCTGGCTCTTGGTCTTGCTATCGGGATGTTTACGGTCGGGCTGACGTTTACCAAATCGTCGGTTATGATTAAGAGCAATCGCTCCGTTGTGCCCCGCTTGCTTAGCGAAACGGCCATACCGCGTTACGTGACGGATATTTCGCCAGACTCCACGTATCTCGTGTTCGTTTTTTCGTACAACTGCCCCTATTGCAACCAGTCGATAGGGAATGTGACGATGTTCGAGCACACTCATACCGTTGATCGCGTCATTGGTCTCGCGTTGGAAGACAGTATCGCAGAGCAATCATTCCGCGAGTTCTACCACGAGCTCCCCTTTGAAGTTCGTCCTATGCCGGTCGAGGCAATCCTTGACATCACAAACGATCACCTCCCGACTACGTTCCTTATACGACATGATACCATCTTCGTGACAACACGTAGCGAGATGTTTAGTCCCAGATTTGTAAACGGATTTAATCCAAATAAATAACCCTTTAAAATTATAATCAAAATGAAAAAAGCATTATTTTTTGTAGCAGCAGCTCTTTGCCTGGGTTTGGCAAGCTGCAGCGGTGATTGCAAGTGCAAAACTATTATTGCCGGTGAGGTTGTTATGACCAATACTATCACAGAGGCCACCCTTCAAAAAGCCGGTGTTACTTGCGAACAATACAACGAAATTCTCCAACTCAACGCTGGTGTGGGCGGAGAGGCTAAAGAGTACTCGTACCAATGCAAGTAAATTGGTGACTTGTATCACCAAAAGGTTACTAAGAGGCGATCTAACGTTCCTCAAAGGTACCATCCGTGTAGAAAATTGCGATTTTCTGCACGGTTTTTTGTTGTATAATAGGTTGTACCGGTTGCGGAGCAGGCTGCTTAGGCTGCATTAGAGGCGTCTGGGGCGCTTCTGCGGGCTTGTCGAAGGGTAATTCCATCGTTGCAGGACTGTCTATACCCTGTTTGCGGTACATCGGCCCTACATCCAGCACTAACCAGTCCGCAGAGATTGTACGGAAGCGATTCAGCACATTCTGCACCACATCCAAACTCGGGTTATTACGCCCACCTAAAATATTACTGAGCGTTCCTGCCGAGATGCCCACTTCTTCTGCAAAAGTCTTGGCGTTCATTCCTTCCGCCTGCATGATTTCCTCAATCTTGCGTCTTACATTTACGTTTGCCATATTCTATAATATCAAAATCGGGTGCAAAGATATGAAAACTTTTTCACATATGCAAATTTTTCAAACAAAAACTTTCAAAAAACATAAATTTTCATCTGTGAAACATATGAAATTCACATTTGTGTATATCCGCACCATATTACCACTATTCAGCACTTTATTTATATAGCATACTCAATGTGAAAATCAATCACTTACGATAGTATTTGCATATTATTAAGCGATGTCTAACCAGTCGGTTTTCATAGTGTATGTCTATGTATATCTACACTTTATATGGTTAGCGTAATTCGTTGATTATCACTACATAATATACTTACATAATTAGGTGTGTTAATTGTATTATATGGGGTATTCACATTCCTACTCTATGGTTTAGATATGACATAAAGAAAATCACCCACCTTAGCCAGATGAGTGAATTTCTTTGCAAAGTACGACCTAAATCAGGCTGACAAATTGTCAGTCTTCCTCTTCATACCAACCCTGCTCTAACCCGTATTGCAATTCTGCATCGAGAATGAGCTGAATCTGTACAGATGTCAATTTCTTTTCATTTACGCGATTCTCACGAAGGATATAGTTGAGTTGATCATCCTCGTCTATCTCGCCATCTTTGTAGGTCATCTCGCCGGTTGCATCATCATAGTCGATGAGTCCCTTCTCTTCCATGTAGTCATCTACTTTGTCTAAAACAAAGAGTACATCATCGGGCGTCATGCCGGCGCGATCTTCTTCAGGAATATTATTCCAGATAAATTCCACTTCGGCCCTTTCTTCGGGGTCCATAAGTGCCATTTCGGGGGTTAAATTGTCCATAAATGAGATTTTTTTTCAAATTCGCTTGCAAAGTTACAAAAAAAATTGTATCTTTGCAAATAATTTAGCAAAATAGTAACGAAACATGTCAAATTTTCTCACACGTACGCTCTCCGGAGCCGTTTATGTTGGTCTGGTAGTGGCCTCAATACTGGTACATCCTGTGTTTTTCTTTGTGCTCTTTTTGCTCTTTAGCATGTATGCCGTGTGGGAATTCCACACCTTGATGCACTCGCCGCTAATTATCCGAGTACTTTCTGCGCTAATGGGCGGGGCGCTGTTTTATCTGGCTTGGCTGACATTTAATGGTTATGACGCAACGGTTGTGCTGACTATGCTATTTATAGGTGTGCTGTTGTTAATATTTACCCTTATCTCCGTGCTCTTTATTCGTCCGACTGAAGAAAAACCAGTCAATGCCGTGCAGATATGGGGAAATATTCTCGGCAGTCTAATCATGATTGCTCTTCCGTTTGCAATGATGAACATGTTGATGTACCATACCGATTCTCATTTCCTTCTTTTGGCACTCTTTATAACGATTTGGGTAAACGATTCCGGTGCCTATTGTGTAGGCAGTCTGACGGCGAAACGTCCGAATGGCAATCATAAGATGTTCCCGCGTGTGAGTCCCGCCAAGAGTTGGGAAGGATTGTTCGGTGGTATTCTGTTCTCGCTATTGGCGGGTGTGTGTTTCTGGAAAGCAGGCTGGATTGACGGCTGCGGAGCCGCCTTAGGATACACCTTGGTTATTTCGGCATTCGGTACCCTTGGCGATTTGATGGAAAGTCTGATGAAACGCACCATCGGTGTGAAGGACTCCGGCCGTTTCCTGCCCGGTCACGGCGGTATTCTCGACCGTTTTGACAGCGTGTTGCTGGCTGTGCCTTCGGCAACACTATATATGCTTCTTTTCCTTATATAATAGCAAACGGTCGTGCTGTTTCTCATCCGCATATTGTCCCTTCTGCCGCTCCGCGTGCTCTATTTCTTGGGCGAATGGATTGTCTATCCGCTCTGCTACTATGTAGTGCGCTATCGTCGGCATGTTGTCCGGAAGAACCTCATTAACGCTTTCCCCGAGAAAAATAAAGATGAAATCAAGCATTTAGAGCGTCGTTTCTACCATCATCTGATGGATGTTATAGCTGAAATCATCTATGGTTACCGTATCTCTGAGGAGGAGATGTTCGCACGTATGGTATGCCTGAATCCCGAAGTAGTGGATGAGCTGCTTGCTGAGAAAGGCAGCCTGATGATTTTATTAGGGCACTATGGCAACTGGGAATGGATGCCGCAGGTAGCCAAGTATTTCCGAACGCCCAATCTGATGCACTATAACATCTACCGCCGCCAGAAGTCCAAGGCTACCGACCGTGCCATGATGGCTCTGCGCGCCAAACGCGGCTGGCCTTGTATTGAGAAGAATAGTCTCTTACGCGAGATGATAGCCCAACGCAAAGATGGTATGCATAAGACGTATGGCATGATCTGCGACCAAAAGCCCTCACCCCAGAACCAGCATTTCTGGACTACTTTCCTGCATCAGGACACCTCATTTCTCGATGGTTCGGAAGTTCTCGCCCGCAAATTCGACTATGCCACAGTCTATTGTTATATCCGCTCGCCGCGTCGCGGCTACTACGAAGTGACTATCATTCCGCTTCACGCAGAAGACAAACCCGAAATAAAGGACTTCCCCATTACCGAGCAGTTTGCTCGTCTTCTGGAAGCTAACATCCACGAACAGCCCGAACTCTGGCTCTGGAGCCACAACCGCTGGAAATGGAAAAAAGTTGATAATTAATAATTGACAGTTGACATTTATTCTCTTATGAAGTGTTCTGTTGTTATATTGAATTGGAACGGCGCCACGATGCTGCGTCACTACCTTCCTTCGGTTATTGAACATACGCAAGACTCGGATTATGAAATCGTCGTAGCCGATAATGGCAGTACAGATGGAAGCATGCAAGTGATAGAAGAGGTTAATCGGTCTGCCGCTAAGCCTGTTCGCACGATTTTGTTCGAAGAAAACTATGGTTTTGCAGAAGGCTATAACCGCGCCTTGCAGCAGATTGAAGCCGAATACTGTGTGCTGCTCAACTCAGATGTAGCAGTTACAGATGGCTGGTTGCGACACCTGACGGACTACCTTGACGCGCATCCTGATGTAGCAGCCGTGCAACCCAAGATTCGTGCTTGGCAACCAAAGTTCCAACCTGCAGAAGGTGCCGAACCCGTGGAGCGATTCGAGCACGCCGGAGCTGCCGGCGGGTATATGGATTACCTGGGTTATCCTTTTTGCCGCGGACGGATATTGAGTTACGCAGAGGAAGACCATGGTCAGTATGACACAACGCAACCTGTATTCTGGACCACGGGCGCGTGCATGTGCGCGCGTACGCGTATATATAAGGAGTGTGGCGGATTGGATGCTGACTTCTTTGCACATATGGAAGAGATAGACCTCTGCTGGCGTATGAACAGCCGCGGTTGGAAATTGGTCTGTGTGCCCGATAGCGTGGTGTATCACCTGGGCGGAGGAGCCTTGCCGTATGAGAGTCCACGCAAGCTCTTCCTCAACTTCCGCAACTCGCTCCTCATGCTCTATAAGAATCTTCCCACCAGCCGTCTATGCCCGACGCTTGCAGCACGTTGTTTCCTGGATTATGTAGCCGTCATGCAGTATTTGCTGAAAGGTCAGGGTCAAAACGCCAAAGCAGTTATTCAGGCACGTATGGCTTACCACAAGATGCGTTCTTCATACCGACAAAAACGCCAAGAGAACCTCGCGCTTGCCGTGGAAACATTCCCGTCCATCATTTATCGCCGATCCATCATCTTCGATTGGTTCATCCGTCGTCGCCGTACTTACTTACGCAACCCAAAAGTGGGTTACAATAAAAAACAAGAATGATAAAGTGATAAAGTTGATAAACTTCTGACAAGGTATAAACTATTGATAATCAGTAAAGGCGAGATGAGCGGCTTACGGGAGTCGGACCCGCCTCCTCAGCTTGGGAAGCTGATGCACTACCGATGTGCTAAAGCCGCATGGTTGAATTGCGACTGCAAAAGTACTACAAAATTTTGATATATGCAAATTATTGCGACAAAAAATATATTTTTTAAACGAATATGTTCAAAAATTTGCATATATCAGAAAAAAGTTGTAATTTTGTCGGCTAATTGAGTGAAAATGGCAGAGACAAAGGAAAATTGGGATATGGTCATCACGCCGAAAGACCGCTTGCTGACGCTGGATTACAAAGAGATATGGCGCTACCGCGACATGTTTTACCTTTTTGTCATGCGTAACTTCCGCACGGCGTACAAGCAGACCATTCTCGGCCCACTCTGGTTCCTCATCACCCCCATCCTATCCGTTATTGTGTATGTAGCTGTCTTTGGCGGTATTGCTAATATACCAACGGACGGACTGCCTCCGGTATTGTTTTACCTATTGGGTATTTCGGTTTGGGGGTATTTTGCCAGCTGTCTGAGTTCTACATCCAACTCCTTTGTATCCAATGCCGATATATTCGGCAAAGTCTATTTTCCGCGTATTATCATGCCGTTGGTTGCTGTCACAACCAATCTCCTTTCCTTTGCAATTCAATTAGGCATCTTTTTTGCGTTTTACATTTATTACGCATGTACCGGTACTGAGCTGATTATTCGTTGGCAAATTGTACTATTCCCTCTTTTGATGCTGATACTGGCTTTGATGGCAGTAGGCTTCGGCATGATTGTTTCGTCGTTTACCACCAAGTATCGTGACCTGCAGATTATGTTCAACAAGGTCATTTCGCTTTGGGTTTATATAACGCCGGTCATTTATCCCATGAGTTTTGTGGAGAACGAGAAGTTGCATCTGGCCATGTCGCTCAATCCGGTAACGCCTATCGTTGAGGCTATTCGGTATTCGCTTTTGGGACAAGGTCAATTCTCCTGGCTCTGGCTCGGCTATAGTGTGCTGATGACTATCGTGCTGCTAATGATAGGCTTGGTACTGTTCAACAAGGTTCAAAAATCATTTATGGATACGGTCTGATGGCTAAGAAGGAAGAGCAATATTGGAATACCGTTATCTCGCCGGATAGTTATCAGAAGGGTTTGGGATTGGTTGAGTTGTGGCGCAAGAAGTACCTCATCTGGCTATTTATACGTCGTGACCTGACGGTTCAGTTCAAGCAGACGATATTTGGTTTCGGCTGGTATTTCATCTCGCCGCTCTTCTCCGTGGTGATGTACATGATTGTGTTCGGACGCATAGCTAACATTCCGACGGACGACATACCACAGCCGATATTCTACCTGAGCGGAATATGCCTTTGGGAGTATTTCTCCACCTGCCTGACATCCGTCTCAAACACCTTCCAGTCCAACGCCGGGCTGTACGGGAAGGTCTATTTTCCCCGCCTTGTATCGCCTGTTTCTGTCGTGCTTTCCAGCCTCTTCCGCTTCTCCTTGCAGTTAGGCACATTTATTATTGTCTATTTGATTTTTGTTGCGAAGGGCGTAGATTTGCATCCGAATTGGTATCTTCTCCTATTTCCTGTCATCATTCTAACCTTGGCAGGAACGGCTCTGGGATTGGGTCTGATTGTCACATCGCTCACGACCAAGTACCGTGACCTGACGAATGTGTTTGGCACACTCGTCTCGCTCTGGATGTACGCCACCCCTATAGTCTATCCGCTCAGCTTCGTGACGAATCCTACCCTGCATAAGGTGATGCTGCTCAATCCGCTAACGGCTCTGATTGAAACCTTTAAATATGGTGCATACGGCGCCGGCTCGTTCAGCTGGACGTCGTTGGCGTATAGTATCGGCTGCATGCTCGTGCTGGTACTCATCGGCACGGCACTCTTTAACCGCAAGCAGAAATACTTTATTGATACAATCTAATCGGCTGTCGGGCTGTTCAGAGACGGCTTGAGGCATTTAGAGACGGCAAGAGGCATTTAGAGACGGTAAGGAATGCCGTCTCTACGAATCTTTATTTTTGAGAATAGGTGACTTGAATCGTTTCTGACGTTGTTGCCAACGCTCGCGTGCATATTGCTGCATGTCGGCAAACTGGTCATTCTCGTCGATGATCTCCAGTCCGAAGATTGTCTCAATGACATCCTCCAGCGTCAAGATGCCGAGGAAGCAGCCATACTCGTCGATAACAACGGCTATCTGCGACTTCTGTTTGAGCATTTGGTCGAATATGTCGCCGATGGTCTGTTCTTCGTTGAACATCGGGAGCGGACGTTTTATTTCGCCTAAGGTCTTGTTAAAATGGTCTTCTGCCAAGTCCTCTAGGGCATCAGAACGCAGGATATAGCCCGTGATATATTCCGGCGAGTCGGCATAGACCGGTATTCGCGAGAAATGGTCGTACCGATCGTCATCGTAGTACTGCTTGAGTGTCATCTGTTCGGGTGCGATACTGGCTACCACGCGTGGCGTCATCACATCGTACGCTTTTACCTCGTCCAGACGCATGACGTTACGGATGATTTTATTCTCGTCTTCCTCAATCACGCCTTCCTCCTCTCCAACCGAGGCGAGCGCCACCACTTCCTCGCGGCTGACGGTTGCTTCCTCGGCTTCGGGGAAGAGATGTGCTATCCACTCCATGAGTTTGACAACGGGGAACATCAGGATGATCAGGCCGGATATTGTCGTAGCGGCAAATCCGATCAGGCGTTTCCAATGGTTGGCGCCGATGGTCTTAGGGATGATTTCCGCAAAGATAAGGATGAGCAAGGTCACGATAATCGAGACCAAACCAAACCATTGGCTGCCAAAGAGTAAGGTAGCCTGTCTGCCCACACCGGCAGCGCCGATGGTATTGGCGATGGTATTGAGCGAGAGGATAGCCGCCAGAGGCCGTTCGGTCTCGGTCTTATAGAGCCGCATACGTGCGGCAGGCTTGTAGCCTTCCTCTTCGCGAAGGGTGAGATAACTGAGCGTTGTGGACATCAGGGTGGACTCCAAAATGGAGCACAAGAACGAGACGCCTAACGCTAAAAACAGATACAGAAGTAAATATGATACCATTAAATAGTTATTTTCGTTTCACTTAAACCATTTCACGAATGGTTTTTTCACGCTCCCAGGGGAGCAGGTCAATCGGGCGCAACTCGATGGTGGTGAAGCATCCCCACTCTGCTCGTTGGCGCATGCGATAAGCGGCTCGGGCGCAGGATGTCATCATCTGACCGGTCAGGGCGGGATTGTTGATGCGCATCGTAAAGTCGATTTGCTCATCAGGCGTGTCGCCCGAGAGGCCATTCCGCTCGATATGCACACCATGGTTGGTGGTGTTGATGGCTGCCACAGAGGGTACGAGTTCTACCTCGGTATCGTCGTGCGCAAAGTAGTCGTCACGCAGGATGGCTGCCTTCACTTGCTCAAAGTCATACCCCTCCTCTATCTCGATATACACATGTCGGTTGTGTTTACCTTTGCCTGCAGGAAGGGTCATAGACAAGGCATCCTTCACGCCTGCAATGGCCTTGGCGGCAACCGTATGGCCCATCGAACGGCCCGGGCCGAAGGTGGTATAGCCCACGCCCTCGGGAACAAGAGCCGTCATGATGGCGCGGATCATGGAGTCCGACCCCGGGTCCCAACCGGCGGAGATGATAGCAACGGCCTTGCCCTCGCGGCAAATGGGGGTAAGGTTTTCCGCTAAGGGGTAAATCTCGCCATGTATATCAAAGGAGTCTATGGTGCATATTCCTTTGTTCAGAAATAGTGGCGCCCACTCTTGTACCTCGCGTGTCGGGGTACAAAGCAGTACCACATCGGGTTCGGATGCGATAACGCGGTCCGCCTCATCGTGGTGGAAGACACCCACAAGGGTCATATCTTGGGCTTTACGGATAGCAGCCTCTGCTGCATGGCCTATATTGCCGTACCCGAAAATTGCAATCTTTATCATTATCAATTATCAATTATCAATTATTAATTATCAACTATCAATTAGTCCCTTACTGTGACGTGGAAGCAACATTGTTTGTATTCGTACTTGACGTAGATATGTCCGGCGCGTTGTTGGTTAAGTAGAACCTGTCCCAAGACGAGCTTAAGGTTGTCGTCGGTCATATAATCGTCGGTAATAGTGGTTTTTCCGAACTTGGTATAGGCCAAATCAAAGGTCGTACCGTAGTTATGGACCGAGTTTGTAACCGCGTTACCATTACCACTCTTCTGCAGTCGACGGATATCATCCTTGGTCCGTAGAACCGACGTCACGCGGAAGCGATAGTGCGGCAGGCCGTTGCGCTGCAGTATATCCGAGAACTCCTCACCAATCGCGTTCAGCCGCTTGGCGGCTATCGGAACAAGATACGGTACCGAGTGCGTCAGGTCATCTACCACATAGTACTTGTTGGTATGTATCTTCATCAGCCGATTGGTCATGCGCGCAGCATCCGTCCGGTCTTCGGGCTGTGGGCTAAGGCCGTTTTTCTTGGCAGCCTTCATGTGTTTATTCTGCCCGTCGCGAAACTTCTCTGAGTACCGTATCGACCTGCCCTGATAACTAACCAGGTGAGCCTTGTTGAGCGATTCCTCCGGCTTTGCTTCTTCTGTCTTTAGGTTCTTTTTGATATGCGCAGCCGACTGTGCACCCTCTTGGGGCGGCATAAAATCAGCTATTACGACTGCGGATAGGATAATCGCTATGCCACCCAACACATTCTTCACCCATGGGCGCAAGTGCGTGAGAATATATGATAGCTTCAAATCCATTCGCTTTCCTATCAAAATTTCCGACAAAGGTACAAAAAAAAAATGAATCTCACAAATAATATGCACTTTTTGGCAAAAAAATTTGCATAATTGGACTTTTTTGCCTACTTTTGCACAATTTTTGTACAAGATAGTATATGAAAAAGAGAATTTGGTACATATTATTAATCACGTGCGTGGCATGCGCGTGCGTGCGTTGCAAGACGGCTCAGAACGAGCCTACAACCGAAACAACTACCAATACGGGTAGCGAAGACGACGATGTAGATAACCAAGATTGGACCTCCGGCATCCTTATTCGTTGGGACGGTACGTCCGTTACCGTTACGGGCGAAGCCGATAGCGTGAGCGTGAGTGAAAACCAGGGCTACGTGACTGTTATTTCCGAGGCCAGAGAGGTGGTCTATAAGCTGACCGGTCAGGGTACCGGGCAATTCAGCATCTATAGCGACCATAAGTTTAAGTTAGAGTTAGAAGACCTAACCCTCACATGCTCTGACGGACCGGCTATCAATAACCAGGGCAAAAAGACCTGTTACGTCGTTCTTACGGGCGAGAACTCGCTCACTGATGCCGGCCAATACGCCACTTCATCCGAGGATCGCAAAGCGGCATTTTTTAGCGAAGGGCAGCTAATCTTCTCCGGCAATGGCATTCTCGCTATCACGGGTAACTACAAACATGCACTCGCATCCGATGACTACATCCGCTTCACAGAGGGTTTTGGCGGCATAAACCTTACGTCCAAAGTAAGCGACGGTATGCATGCCAATGACGGTATCATCATCAACGATGGTACCATCAACATTACGGCAAATGCCGAAGGAATACAATGTGACTCTTCGTCCGTAGTCATCACGGGCGGTACCATTACTATCACGAGTAAGGAGAAAGGCATCAAGTCCGAGGGCGACATCCTCATCTCCGGCGGCACGACAACAGTTGTGGCTACGGGTTCGTCTATGCCGGAAGGTATCGAGTCCAAAGGTCTGATCAATATCACGGGTGGTACCATCTATGCGCAATCCAACGACGATGCCATCAACGCAGCCGGCGAACTAACTATCTCCGGTGGAATAGTCATGGCTTACTCCACCAACAACGACGGTATAGATGCCAACGGCAACTGCACCATCAAGGGCGGCACAGTCTATGCTATCGGCGCCCGTTCGCCCGAGTTGGGTATCGACGCCAATACCGAAGGAGGCAACAAACTATACATACAAGGTGGAAACCTCGTCGCCATTGGCGGACTGGAGCGTAATGCCAGCCTCACGCAGAGTTGCTATTCCGCTTCGTCGCTTTCCAAGAATGTTTGGTATGCCCTTTATAGCAACGACGAACCTGTCTTTGTATTCAAGACGCCAAGCAGTTTATCTGCCTCGACCTGCGTGGTATCGACCGGTGGTCCCACTACGCTCAAATCGGCTGTTACGACTTCGGGCGGAACAGCTATTCTGAACAACTATGCTTTGACCGGAGCCGATGTTAGCGGCGGAACCAACGTATCCCTCTCGGCCTATTCCGGCCAAGGCGGAGGTCCCGGTGGCGGAGGTGGTGGACGTCCCGGAGGTGGTGGCGGTTGGTAACAATCACAGCGCCTGAATAAGCGCGACGGTCATCATACCGCAGCAGATGAGTTTGATAATCGTGCCAAAAAAGATTCCGACAAAACTACCCCAGCCTGCTTTGAGCGCCTGGGAAAACTCCTGCCCGCTCATCAGTTCACCGATGATAGCACCAACCAGCGGACCAAGTATCACACCTGCTGCGCCAAAGAACAGGCCAACAAACACGCCTATCGTACTACCCCAAACGCCCCAACGCGTACCTCCGTATCGTTTGGTGCCCCAGGCAGGAATCACATAATCCAATACGGAAACGACTATCGTCACAATGCCCCAGATCAGGAGTGTCTGCCACGTAAAATCAACACGTTCCGTCGCCTGAGCTATCCACATACCGACATACGCTATCGGGGTGCCCGGCAAACCCGGTACGATGCAGCCGATAATACCAATAAGCATAAACAGGAATGCTATGATCAACAAAAATATATCCATCGCTTTTACTGTTTTTAGTATTCGTGTGCAAAGTTACGAAAAATTATTGAACCGCGCAAATAAATAATCATTTTTTTAATGAAACACCCATCGAAATGTCCACTTTAACCAACATAACCACTTCTGAGCAGGCGGAGCTGGCTCTGGAGTTTGCCGAGTCCATCCACGCCGGTTTTCCTTCGCCCGCTGCTGACCATGCCGGCGAGCGCATCAATCTGGCGCATGAGCTGACGCCCCATCCGGAAACGACGTTCTATGCCCATGTTGAGGGTGATTCTATGCGTGATGCCGGCATTCTGGATGGCGACATCGTGGTCGTGGATCGCAGTCTTGACCCCAAGAGCGGAGATTTTATCGTCGCGTATATTGATGGCGAATATACCCTGAAGGAGTTCAAGATGGATGAGTCCGGCGCGTGTGCATGGCTCATACCGCACAATAGTGATTTTCAACCCATTCGCGTGGATGTGAATAATGACTTTACCGTTTGGGGTGTTGTTACCTATGCCATCCACCGTGTCCGCTAATGTACGCTTTAGCCGATTGCAATAATTTCTTCGTCTCGTGCGAGCGTGTTTTCCGACCTGATTTGGAAGGCCGGCCGGTCGTTGTGCTTTCGGGTAACGATGGCTGTGTAGTCTCGCGTAGTAACGAAGCCAAAGCTCTCGGCATCCCCATGGGCGCACCGCTCTACCAAATCAAAGCCCTTGTGGAGCAAGAGGGCGTCGTCTGTTTCTCATCGAATTTCTCCCTCTATGGCGACCTCTCCGACCGCGTGATGTCAATTCTCCGCAAACATACTTCGCGCTTTGAGCAGTACTCCATCGATGAGAGTTTTTTCAATATCGACCATGTACCGGCCGAGGAGCAGAAAGCCTATTGCGAAAAACTGGTTCGCGACATCCGCAAAGGCGTAGGCATACCCATCTCCATCGGCATCGCTTCTTCGAAGACGCTGGCGAAAGTGGCGTCCAAGTACGCCAAGAAATATCCCGGCTACCACGGGGTGTGCGAGATCCGTACCGAGCAGCAACGCATCAAGGCGCTCTCCGGGTTCGTGATTGGCGACGTATGGGGCATTGGGCGCAAGGCAAAAGCAAAACTGCAGGCCGCACGTATCTCTACCGCGCTTCAGTTCGCCGAGAAGTCTTCTCTCTTTGCCCAAAACATGCTCCATAAGCCCGGACTACTCACCTGGCAGGAACTGAATGGTCAGGATGTGATAGACATTACGGAGTTGCCCTTGAAGCAGTCGATAACTACATCCCGCACATTCGCTACGGCCATTACCGAACAGACGCTTTTGGAGGAACAGATTGCCAATTTCTGCGCGCATTGTGCCCGCCAATTGCGCACGCAGAAATCTGTCGCGCAGCAACTGTTGGTCTATGTGCACACATCACCATTCAGAACCGATATTGAGCAACACTACCTCTCCGAACTGGTAACGCTCCCCATCGCTACGGCTAACAATCAGGAGCTCATAAACTATGCTTTGGCAGCCTTCCGGCGTTCGTATCGCCCGGGTGTGCTCTACAAGAAAGCCGGTGTTGTATTGCTCAAGATCATCCCTGAGGCGGCTGTCGTGCCTGATTTGTTCGACACTCATGACCGAGCCAAAGAGAATCGCCTGCAGCGTGTACTCGACCGGATAGAGGACCGCCAGGGCAAACGCGCCATCATCTACGGTTCGCAACTGGCATCCGACAAGACGGTCTATAAAAACGAGCATAAGTCCCCACTCTATACAACCGACATCAGGGATATCATCACGCTAAAAGTTTAGGCATCATTAAGCGCAGCGTATATCAATTCATCATTAAGCGCAGCGTATCAATTCATCATTCCTCTTCCCCTCTCAACATTAAAAATTAGGAGATTTTACTTCAAATTGTTAAAAAAATTTGGAGATGTCATTTTTTTTGCTTATCTTTGCACCGTTTTTTGCGTACACGTAATCGTAATACTTATTTCGATTGCGAGCATTATATTGAAAAACAATGACAAAAAATAGGAATATATGACATAAACAAGTAACCCATCTCGCTGCATAGATCAGCGAAAGACATATTAATTTAAGCGTTTTTGCTTGAAGACGAGTCATCTGAAAAACTGGACACTTTTCATAGATAACTATACTCGCAACAAGTGAAAATGCTCACGCGTATAGCGTGGGCTTTTCTTTGGGTATTCAGTATAGTTAGGTAGTCCAGTTAAATCCTCAGATGACGGGTATCCAAACTCTTCGAAAAGAATAGGAAAAGTCTCACGCTTTTTGCGTACAAATAGGAGTAATCCCATTACACAAAAGCGGCGTAAAAACGCCCAAATGTGTAGTGGGATTTTGTTTATGAGCTAATCGTAAATGGCTTTATGAAACCAACAAGTATAATCCGGAGACGGAAGACATACCGTGACGAGGAAGGCACTATTGTCGGTTACGGTGCAGAGGAGACCTATTTTGTTGCCAATCCGCGTGACTACACCACGCATCCGTTGCGTGAAGGCGAGGTGCGCAACACCTCTATCTTCCATCGCTCAATGACGGAGGCCTTGGCAGAGCTCTCCGACCCCGTTCGCAAAGCCGAATGGAGCAAACGCTGGCATGCTCAACTCAACGAGCCGGAGCCTGATGCTCCCGTTGATAGGAAGACAGGTAAAAGGCACATCTACCTCCGCTTGGATCGTTATGTACAGAGCGTGCTGCAACGCCAGATGCGCCGCGAAGCCGGCTTGCAGGGAACAGAATAATGAACAATGAACAATGAATAATGAATAATGAATATTGAATAATGTAAGGTGTATGATGTAAAACACATCAAACATCATACATCAAACATCAAACATTGCTCGCAGAGCATAGCATAGCGCAGCTGGCTGCGCACACGATCTTTGACATATTCGGACTCCGCCTTCATTTAGCAATTCTCCCTCATTAGGTCGATTTGCTCAAAGCAATTCCCCCGAATATAAAGAGGGAAGCTTTGCAAATTTTATCAAGGCTAAAGCCCGAATACCATTTTACCAATGGAATGCTTATGCAAGCATAGACAACCCTTGGTAAAATACTATTCACGACACACGAGGTGTCTGTGATAAAATTTGATCTTTGACATATTGGATTTACCGTAAAAGAAAAAAAGTGCAAAAATATTTGCGTATATCAAAAAAATGTAGTACCTTTGCAGCGAATTTTAATAAAGATAACACGCCATGAAAGGCAAAAAATATATTTCGTGGCGGAATAGACGACTATTATGAGCGCAATTATCGGTAGAAAAAATGAACTGAAAGAGTTACAACAGCAATACACAAGTAGCAAGGCTGAATTTGTGGCTGTGTACGGAAGAAGGCGTGTCGGAAAGACCTTTCTTATTGATGAAGCATTGAATGGAAAGATCACCTTTCGCCATGCTGGATTAAGTCCGGTTGACGAGAAAGGGAAAGCCAATAACCTCAAGCAACAGTTGCAGCATTTTTATCAATCCTTGCAAATACAAGGAATGCGGAAGAGCCATTGCCCAAAAAACTGGTTAGAAGCATTCTTCATGTTAGAGCAACATCTTCAGTCGATTGACAACGGCAAAAGACAAGTCGTCTTTTTGGATGAACTTCCGTGGATGGACACACCGAGAAGCGGTTTTGTAACGGCTCTTGAAAGTTTCTGGAATAGTTGGGCATGTCATCGGTCGAACATGATGTTAGTGGTATGTGGTAGTGCCAACTCATGGATGTTAGATAATTTGGTCAATAATCATGGCGGACTATATGGGCGTACTACTTATGAAATCAAGTTATCTCCTTTTTCCTTATTTGAGTGCGAATTGTTCTATAAAAGCAAAGGAATTCAGATGTCGCGCTATGACATTGCGCAAGCAAACATGATTCTTGGCGGAATACCATATTATATGAATTATTTTGCGAAGGAAAAAAGTTTAGCGCAGAATATTGATTCCCTCTTCTTTGAAGCAAATGCAAAATTAAAACAGGAATTTACCCGTCTTTTCGAATCTGTATTTACGAAGCCGGACGAGATGATGCGGATTGTTCGTTTTTTAGCATCTCGGCGTTATGGATATACGCGTGAAGAAATAGCGAATGGAGCGCACATTGGTTTCAATGGCGATTTGTCAAAGTGGCTGAATGCTTTGGTCTCAAGTGACTTCATCGAGCGTTATGTCCCTTTTGGTGAAAGCAAACGTAATGAGCACTATAAATTGATTGATCCGTTTTGTTTGTTCTATTTGCGTTTCGTGGACGGACAAAAAGAGATGGATCCTTCTTTCTGGATGAACAACGTGCAATCACCTAAAATCAATGCCTGGAGAGGCTATGCCTTTGAGGATTTGTGTTGGCGTCAGATTGGTCAAATCAAACGTGCTTTGCAAATAGGTGGCATTTCTTCAACGCAGTCAGCTTGGTCTTTGCCGGGGGATGATGCGCAAGATGGTACACAAATTGATTTGCTCATTGCGCGCAAGGACAATGTGGTAAACATGTGTGAGATGAAATTTTATAGCGAAGAATTTTGTGTTGATAAGACGTACCATAAGACTCTTGTTCATCGGGCAAATATGTTGGTTGAACATCTTAGCCGAAAGACTTCAATCCAAAATACGTTAATAACGACTTATGGTTTGCAGTATAATGAGTATTCTGGAGATTTTGGACATGTAATTACCTTGGACGATTTGTTCAAAGAGTAGCTAATTACAACATCACTTTTTGTATAGCGGTAAATCCAATAAAAACGGGTTTACCGCTTTTTTGTTGTATATATACTCGCGCCCCGTGCGCAAAAATATAAAAACATAATACATAATAAATAAAACATCAAACATAAATAATAACCCATTGCTCGCAGAGCATGACATAAACCATCATACATCAAATATTGAATCGCGATGTCCACAATGGACATGCCATGCGAACGAGATGCAAACGAAAATGACGGGTAAATAGAAGGGAAAATATAAGGTAAATATGCAAGTACCATTTTTATCACTTAAAGACATAACAGCCAAGTACGCTGTTGAAATCCACGAAGCTGCGCTCCGTGTGATTGATAGCGGTTGGTATCTGCAAGGCAAAGAGAATGAAGTCTTTGAAAGGCACTATGCCGACTACATTGGTAGCCAATACTGCATCGGTTGTGCAAATGGCTTAGATGCGCTTATTTGGATTTACCGCGCATACATTGAATTAGGCATTATGCAGCCTGGAGATGAAGTAATAGTGCCGGCTAATACTTATTTTGCTTCTATTCTTGCTATCACAGAGAATGGATTGAAGCCGGTTCTGGTAGAGCCAAATCCGGAAACATTGGAGATTGATGACACGAAAATCGAGGCAGCCATAACTCCCCGCACAAAATCCATCCTTATTGTTCATTTGTATGGTCGTTGTGCCATGACAGAGAAGATTGCAGAATTATGCAAAAAGTATAACTTACGTTTGGTGGAGGATAATGCCCAAGCACATGGATGTCGCTATCGGCAACAAGATTGCAAAGACGAAACCACTCCGCTAAATCGTAAGGGCAACTTGTGCCTCAGCTCTCCCCAAAAATTAGAAATTGTTGGGGTCCCAAAAAAAGAAAAATGGATTCACACCGGTTCTATTGGCGAAGCAGCCGGTCATAGTTTCTATCCGGGTAAGAATCTTGGCGCGTTGGGTGATGCCGGAGCTGTGACGACAAATGATCCGGAACTGGCAGATGCTATCCGTGCATTAGCTAACTATGGTAGCCAACGCAAATATGTCTTCAAATACACAGGCCGCAATAGTCGTTTGGATGAGATACAAGCTGCCATATTGGATGTAAAGTTGCGTCATTTGGATGAAGATGTTGCTTTGCGTCAGCAAGTAGCTGATTATTACTACGACCAGATTTCCAATCCGTTAATCACTCTCCCGAAGCGATTACCACATGAGCAGAATGTTTACCACCTATTCCCGATATTGGTAGCTGGTGGAAAACGCGACGCTCTGCATGATTATCTGGAACAACACGGTATAGGCACCGTTATCCATTATCCTATTGCTCCGCATAAACAGGATTGTTATGCAAAAGAGGCATGGAATATACCCCAATTATCTTTGCCTATCACAGAACGCTTAGCGGATGAAGAACTTTCTTTGCCGATGAGCCCGTGTTTGACACAAGAGCAAATTAAGTATGTTGTGAAGTGTATTAATGAGTTTAAGTAACATGCGAACACCACAAATCATACAATTGCCAAAGTTCCTCGATGAGCGAGGCAATTTGTCGTTCTTCGAGAATGACAATCAGTTGCCGTTTGCAATTCAGCGGGTACATTGGATATACGATGTGCCGGGAGGTGAAGAACGCGGAGGATTGGCATACAAAGAGACAAAAGAGTTTATCGTTGCTATGTCGGGTTCGTTTGATGTATTGGTAGATGATGGCGAGCAGCAATACCATTTCTCGCTCAATCGCTCCTATATGGGCGTCTATGTTCCTGCCGGTACATGGAGAACGATCACTAACTATTCCACCAATGCCGTAGCCGTTATTGCTGCCTCGACCCACTATGATCCTAATGACGCAATTCGGGACTATAAAGAGTTCAAACTATGGAAAAAACCAGCTATCAGTAATCATTTACCAGAGAAAATTCATACCTCACACATTAAACATCAATCATCGGAGACGAAGTACTCCGTATATGACTGTGGTATAATAACTTTGGATCGTCATCATTCGCAACGCAAAGGGGGCATCTCTGTCATTGAAAATGGAGAAACTATTCCGTTTGATGTAAAGCGCATCTATTATCTGTATGATGTGCCGGGAGGGGAAAGCCGTGGTGGACATGCGCATAAAGAACTCCAGCAACTAATCCTTGCGGTAAGCGGCTCGTTTACGGTAACGTTGGATGATGGCAAAGTGCGTCGAACATTCAATCTTAATCGTCCGTATCAAGGCTTGCTCGTTAAACCAGGAATATGGCGTACGTTGGATGATTTTTCTTCTGGTAGTGTTTGCCTCGTCCTTGCCAGTGAGAAATATGATGCAGAAGATTATATACGTGATTATAATGAGTTTATAGAATACCATAATAAGGCATAATTATTCCTGCTGATATATATTATCTATAGTTGTTTCGTTTGGCAATGCAAATGCCAGTGGCAAAGGAGGAGGAAGTGAGTATGAAGGATGTGCTGGGGAGATTGTTTCATAGGGATTTATATGAACTGTATCTGATGGGGTTCACGGAAGATGATAAAAATACTAATCATATTGGTTTTATGTATTATATGAAGGGAAGTTTTTAAACAAACATTAGGGGATATATGGAAACGATTAAGAAATGGATTGAAGTTATAGTGCCGGTGACGACATGTACACTACGGTGCTCGTATTGTTATGTGGCAACTCATCGACTATTTGATGGACCTATACCTAAGTATGATTTTTCTGCTGATTTCTTGAGAAAAGCATTGTCTAAAGAAAGACTCGGAGGAACAAGTCTGCTTAATTTCGGAGGAGGTGGGGAAACGTTGTTGTCTCCAGAAGTTGTCGACTTCGTTCGTGCATTACTTGAAGAGGGGCACTATATCTCCGTTGTGACAAACGGCACTCTCTCAAAACGTTTTGATGAGTTTGCCTCTTTCCCGACTGAACTTTCATCTAGGTTGTTTTTTAAATTTTCGTATCACTATGCACAATTAAAAGAAAGGGAATTGTTAGATACGTTCTTTGACAACATACGAAAAGTAAAGAAAGCAGGATGTTCATTTACTTTAGAGCAAGTGCCCTATGATGAGGTGATACCTATTCGTGATGAGGTTATCGATAGAGCTGTTCAAGAATTGGGAGCGGCACCGCACATAACAGTAGCTCGTGATGAAAGAGTCGGAATGGCTATGCCTATTCTTACAGATCTTAGTAGAGAAGAATATGTAAAGGTATGGGGAAATAAGTATAAATCTGCTTTATTTGATTACAAGATGTCCATCTTTGAACAACCACGTAAAGAATTTTGTTATGCTGGTGCGTGGGGAGGGGTGCTAATCCTTAAGACAGGAGAGATGCAGCAATGTTATTATGGTGGAATATCATGGAATATATATAAGGATGTGTCTAAACCCATTCCGTGGTTAGCAATCGGACATAATTGCAGAGAATGTCATTGCCATAATGGACATTCATGGATTACATTAGGTTGCATTCCGGAATTGTCGGCTCCAACATATGCAGACTTACGGCAGAGAATTTGTCAAGATGGAACAAAATGGGTGCAACCAGAAATGTATTCTTTTATGAGTACAAAATTGTATGAAAGCAACAAAGAATATGGTTTCATAAAGAAAACATATACGGACATAGTCAATCGCTATATTTTATTCAAAAAGAAGGTTATTAGACATATTCATAAATATTTGCATAAATGAACTCACAGGAAAAAATAATCCAATTAAAGCACATAATCTCGGATCAGTTAACGCCATTGATTAATGGTGACTATTGGCTACTAGAAGCGCCATATTATTACTATAATGCAGGAGATATTCTTATCTGGCAAGGAGAGTTAGACTTCTTAAAGACAATTCCATATAAGTGCAAGGGAATGAGTTCTTTTTATTCGGAAATCCCATCGAATATAAAAGAATCAGACATTATTCTTCTACAAGGAGGTGGAAACTTTGGTGATTTATGGCCAGTTGGTCATACTTATCATATGAATGTAGCAAAGAAGTATCCAAACAATCGAATCATATTTTTTCCGCAAACGGTATATTTTCGCGATGCTAATAATATGCGCAATTGCGCAGAAGAACTTAGAAGGGCACCCAAGACCATTTTGTGTACACGCGATAAAAAATCATACGATATTCTCAAAAAGAATTTTAGCAATACAGTGCTTTTAGTACCAGATATGGCTTTCTATATGGATATGTCAAGATTGTCACATGGGGCGCCAACTAAAGCAGCCCTATTATTGAATCGTGATGATGTGGAGTATAAAAGTTTTGAAATGTTAGAAAAGATCAAAGATTCTACAAATGTTCATATATCCGATTGGACACCATTAACAGAAAACTCATGGCAGAAGAATTGGTTTCGAAGAATTAGAAAGTATTTACCGCACTGTGAATGGTTGTATAATTGGTATGCAAAAACTATATTTAGGTCATATATGATTAATTCAGCAGTAAACCAATTGTCGACCTACCAACACATTTATACTATGCGGTTGCACGCAGCAATATTGACGATATTACTTGGGAAAGCATCCGAATTGACATGGTTTGATAATTCATATGGGAAAAATAGCAGTCTATATGATACGTGGTTAAGTGATTGTGATGAAATAACGTTTATTCAATGAAAAATATGGATGATATTATATTAAGCATATGCATTATTTCTTGTAATCAAAAAGAATTGTTGAAGCACTGTATGACTACGGTTCTTCAACAAGATTTACCATTCCCGCACGAGATTATTATAAGCGATGACCATTCAACGGATGGTACGTGGGAATTGATTGAGGAGTATTGTGATAAATATCCTGGTACAGTAAAAGGATATCATGTTGAAAATGAGTACCTGCATCCAATTTGTACATCAGAGAGATGTGCATGCAATAAGTTGAATGCATATATTCATGCCAAAGGTAAATATGTAGTCAATGTAGATGCAGATGACTATTTGATAGGGACGGATTTGTACAAAGAGCAAGTTGCATTGTTGGAGAAACACCCGGAATGCAGTTTGTGTCAGCATCGCCCATTTCATCATAGAGAAGGAGAAGATCTAAAAAATAGTCTTTCATATTTCGAGGATATCCCTACTGGAACTGTTTATGATGCTGAATATTTAATAAATCATCCTAATCTACTGGATTTTAATCCGGGATTTATGATGCGGCGCATAACTGAAGTGGATATAGAGAAAAAGATGGGAAAGAATTTTGATGATAGAGAGATTACATATTTCCATTTGTTATATGGAGACTGCGTGTGGATCAACAAGCATGGGTATGTCTATGTTATGTATAATAGCAGCAGTATTTGTTCTCACAATACGATGACGCGTGACGAAAAAAATCTATTAGATGCGGCACTACTATTTAACAAGATACAGATTATTCCAGAATGGGCTGGAACAATTATGTCAGAGACAGGAATACGAATGTTATCTAATGTCTTTAAGTATCGGAATAAACCAATCTGTTTGCCAGATAATGGGAAAAGGTGCTTTAAAGAATATGAGGGGTTCTTTTATGACTACTATAATAAAAAAGAAAGGACGGTTTATGAACATATTCGGGCATTCTTGATGTTATTGTTTTATTGGTCTATCCGCAAATTAAAAATTAAAGGAAGTGCACGGTTTAATAAGATGCTATATGCCATAGCAACTAATAGGCACGTTGCCAATAAGATTCCATTAGAGTTTTGGGCCGTTCGTAAATAAAATGAGGATTTATGACAGAAGATAAACATCCATATGTGTCCTTTTGTATATTGACATACAAACAGGAAGATTTTATCGTTGATGCATTGAAAGGTGCCGTGAATCAAGATTTTGATGATATGGAGATAATCATTTCTGATGATTGTTCTCCTGACTCGACTTTTGATAAGATCCAAGAATTTGTATCATCGTACATGGGAAATAAAAAGATTATAGTGAACAGAAATGAACACAACATGGGATTGGTTCCACACTATAATAAAGTATTAGGCGAATTGGCGAAAGGCGAGATTCTTATTATCGCTGATGGCGATGATGTGTCATATCCGAACAGAACAATTGATACGGTTGATGCTTTTAAAGACGAGAATGTGATGTTGGTGACGGGTGGGCATTGTATAATAGATAGTAAAGGCGCAGTCCATGAAACGATATGTGCAGATACCACATCGGAGCAAAAATTGTTATCTGCATGTGATTATTTAAAAACCAAAACATTTATGTGTGGAGACTTTGCTCCGGCATTTAGAAGAAAGGTGCTTGATTGGTTTGGCCCATTGTCAAACGATTGTCAAACAGAAGATAGTACTCTTCGATTAAGAGCCATATTACTAGGTTCCGTCGTCTCCTCCAATAAAATATTCCAGTATTACCGCAGACACGATAATAACATCTCAAGTACGTCCAATATATTCAGATTAAAGACTAAGCAAATAGCCAATCAATACAAGCGAGATGTAGAGAAGGTATATCAGGCAGGAAAGATATCTAGGCAGATATATCATAAGTTAAGGAGAAAGGTGAACTATTATGTCTGCGATAGAGAATTAGCGCGTTTACGTACTCAAAATCGAATGTGGGGTATTGCGAGAAGAATTGTTAATTTATATTATCAAATAACTTTATAGTATGAACATTCCTTCGAAATATAAAATATGGAGATATCCGTTGCTCATGAAGATTAAGCATTGGCTTTGTAGGATTGAGAATCGCGATGCTATCTGCCTTACTTTTTGGCTTGGCTATCGACCGTATTTTTGGGAGACAAGGGTTAAACCATTCAATTGGGGTGACTATGTGAATCCAATATTGGCAAATATGATTTCGAAACGGACTATTGTGCCATCTGTGTTTTATTCATTTGCTCCCAAAATCGCGATGGTTGGTTCTATTTTGCCATGGGCAATGGATGGTGATACGATTGTGTGGGGTAGTGGATGCTTAAATAGTCATGACCCGCTGTGGGAAGATGTTGAACATCCAAAGAAAATCTGCGCGGTAAGAGGGCCCTTGACGAGGAAAGTCCTTAAGGAACACGGAATTGAATGCCCTAAGATATATGGAGATCCGGTATTATGTTTGCCACGTTATTATTTCCCGCAAGTGGCAAAGAAAAACCAGATCGCGATTATTCCACATTTTACATGTGTACAGCAAGCGGTTGATTTGAGTAAGAAGTTCTCAAATGAGGTTATAATAATTAACCCAAATAAATTTAACTCATGGCATGAATTTATAGATAAAATATTAACTTGTAAATTGGTATTATCTGCTTCTTTGCATGGCTTGATTATAGCAGATGCATATGGAGTTCCAAATGTGTGGGTGTCTTTTGATAAACAAACACATCCGGATAATAATTTTAAGTTCCATGATTATTTCTTATCGGTTAAGAAAGATATTGATAGCCCTATCAACATAACGGATATCGATTTCGATAATATAGAGAAATATGTGCGTTCTTGGCAAAAGCCACTTATAGATATTGATAAATTGTTAGAGGTATGTCCGTTAAAATAGTTTCATTTATAATACCGTCCTATAATTCCGCGCACACGGTAAAACGATGCTTGGATAGCATCTATGCTCTTTCGCTCAAACAAGAAGAGTTTGAGGTGATCTTTGTTGATGATTGTAGCACGGATAACACGTGCGAGATTGTGGAAGCCTACTCCTTGCCTCTCCCTAAAGGGAAAGGTGTTAATAATCTTATGCTTCTAAAACAGCCGAAGAATAATCGTCAAGGAGCTGCACGGAATAGAGGTGTGAGTGTGGCAAAAGGAGAATATATCTGTTTCGTGGATAGTGATGATGCGGTAACAGAAGGAGTGGTAGAGGCTATCCGATTAGCCAAAGAGAAACAAGCGGATATGGTGGCTTTCCATTTCGCTCATGCCACAGAACAAGAAGTTACAACTTCAGAAGCAGAAAAACTAACCTTTGACAAACAAGAGATATTCTCCGGAGTAGAAATGCAAAACAAGCATTCTTATTGGTGTTCCGCTCCTTGGGGATATATTTATAAAACCGTTTTCTTACGACAGGTCAATTACCCGTTCGCGGAGGGCGCATTGTATGAAGATTCTGATTTTGTTGCAGTCCATCTTTATTATGCAAAACGGATGACTTACTCTGCGAAATTGGGCTATATAGCTTATTACCGCGAGGGATCAACTACGCATAGTGTATCATTCAAGAACCAATCGGATTATTTGCTACTTGGAACAAGGATGTTAGCTTTCTATACCATCATCCAGCAAGACATTGATTCAGGCAATCGCACAGATGATGGTATCCAGGAGTTTGCAGACGGAGTGCTTGAGGGGGCTATTTTTAATATGACCTTATCACTCAAACGTTTGTACAGACTGACTTCTCCGGCAGAGATTGTTCAATTCTATCAACGTATTGAAGCCCAAGTTAATCGGCGATCACTTTATACCGATTCACGGATATACAAATACACGTACGGATGGAATAATTTAGCTCATCTTGGTATTCGGCACAAATACCTTTCCATCTTTGTCAATTCCTGCCTGCTAATTGCATACCAACTATATTTGAAACTTAAAAAGTAATTTTTGGATAATTTTGGATCATTTTTGACAAAAAAAGATTCGTTTAATTAGGTTAATTTGTGGACCATAAATAATAACTATGTTCAAGTACTCCAAACGACTTTTGTCTGACATCCGTTTCTGGTGTCAAGAACTGAAGCTACGGAGCAAAGAAGATGCCGAATTAGATCGAATTTCAGATATCACTTTGCAAGAAGGATATGGTGGCCACAATACGATGGAGGGTTTCCTCTATTATAAAGAGATGCAGCGTAATCGTGCCGCCCGCAAACGTTTGCATAAGGAACATCTTGCAGCAATTCGATAGACACAATAGAATCCAATAGAACTCATACAGCCAAACAAAAAATCATCTTGTAGTTGCCCTGCAAGATGATTTTTGTATGTAGTGAGATAGTAATAGCACTATAAAAGCGAAGTCATGTACAATGTGGGTGTTTCTTTAATGGGTCGAGCCATAATTATCGTAGTTTAATTAAATTCGCTGTAATGGTAGTAAAAATAATTGAAATATGCAAATTTTATTACAAAAGAATCAGTAATTTGTTGAAATTTCATTCAGTAATTTGTTGAAATTTTATTCAGTAATTTGTAGATAAAGATTCTAACCCCAGCATGTAAAAATAATGCAAAAAAGCATGACAAGGGATTTCACTTCCTATTTTGGCAAATTGCATATAATCTCAGTATAAAAACTTTGACATACTGATTCGGCAAAAAAAATACTACTGCCAAATATTTACCAATTCCCATCCCATCTGTTTGCGGATGTCTAAACAAACTTGGTTAAATGGATCAATAGAAGCTAACCAAGCCGGCATGTCAGCGTTCATCCAACCAAGAACTGTAATAAGATTGTCATGCAGGCAAGTCAAATAATACAAATCCCAACAAATAGCCTCTTGATGGAAAATTCGGTTTCTCAAACGACGCAGTGTGTTGCATGGAGCCGACACATTCTTGCGTTGACGATCTTTCTTGGGGAGGAATGGAAAAGCTTTGCGTAAAGATTTCCATAGAACGCGCTCGTATTGGCTATTGAGTAACATGACCCAAAAACCAAATGTCATTTCAGAAAGAATCTTATCCGGAGATACTTTTTCTCCTCGATTACGAATGAGCGATTTTGCTTTGTTTATAATTCACTCTGAGCCATATAAATAAAAAACCCGGATTCATCACCATCATCATATCTGGGAGAGGAATTACCGGGACTGCGGTGCAAAAGTACTGCTTTTTTTTGAATTGACCAAATTTTTTGAGCAAAAAAACATAGTTTCCCGCATTTTTATCTTATTGGAGTTCGTTGTTTCCCGCAAATTTATTTTGCTCAAACACTACTATTTGCGTATGTCAAATTTTTGTAGTATCTTTGCATCGTCTTTTAAAATGGTAAACCTTTTTAGGCTCTTAGTCAACCTTTTTAGGTATT
>OCTX014567634.1_pt1 | contig 56698 bp, 94 predicted proteins | sample 1539691 | NCBI WGS metagenome assembly OCTX01 (sample SAMN02144231, study PRJEB22623) | gut metagenome | biome: sheep rumen | host: Ovis aries | place: New Zealand
TTTGTCACCATCTCCGCAACGGTAGAAGGAATCCATAGAGCCGGACAGGATGACTGGGACGCACACGCCAAGCGTTTTGATAATCGCATCATCCGCAGCTCAACTCGTCTCGCAGATTTCTCAGAGGGAGAGATGAGTGATTACTACAAGGGAAAAATCATCCCTACAGATGTTTACCTTAAAACCATCAGGATGGAGTTGCCGGAAGAGATGATGTGGATTGACGGCAAAAAGTATGTCAAGACTGTGAATGGTTATATACGTGAAGACCTCAAGGATGACAGAGATGTGAAGAGGGGACTCTACATGGAGTCAATCCCCAGTACATTTATCTTCAAATGCAACATGGCTCAGTGGGCGCATGTTTACAGATTGCGGAATAAGAACGGCACAGCAAACCCCGAGGTGAAGCAGCTTGCCGAAATGTTACAGGATGAGATTGAAAAACAGATGCCATGGTTCGACAGGGAGTTTCTGGCAAAGGTAATGATCTGAGGAGAAAGATGAAGAACATCAAGAAAATTATTATTGTTGCATTGGTTGTGATTATGCTCTGCGGATGCAGAGAGGCCGACAAGGTGTCTCGTAATATCAGCTTGCAAGCTGATAACTTCAACGTCACACGGCGTATAACGGTGTTCAACACACGAACCGACAAATGCCTGTTGCAAATGACAGGAAGATTCTCGATACAGAATGAAAGCGCAAATGAGCTTGCAGTTATTGTTGAACTTGACCGCAAAAACAACATCTATCAGAAGCATTTTATTTACCTCAACGAGTGGGTCACATATACAGTGGAAGACCTGAACGGTGTAGAGGTAAGCAAGTATGACTACGAGCTTGAATTTATGCCGCAGGCGCTTATACCGGTAAAGATTAAAGCAGATGAGATTAAGCAGGACTTTGTTGAAAGTGTGGAGGGGGCAGATGAGTAATATACCGAATCAGACCGCCAAGCAGGACAAGGACAAGCCGCAGCTGACCCTCGTCCCTGCCGGAATCATCACGGCGGTGGAAAAGGTCAGGGCATACGGAAACGCCAAGTACCACGACCCGAACAACTGGAAATCGGTCGAGTCACAACGCTTCTGGGACGCAACCGTCCGGCATATCGTGGCGGCATGGGATGACTACAAAGCAATTGATCCGGAGAGCGGGCTGCCTCATATCTATCATGCGATGTGCAATCTGGCTTTTCTGGCTGAGAGGATGGAACAGGACAACAACTAACAAGCTACCTAATGCCGCCATCACCATAAACCACAGCATCTTACAAGAAAGGAGCAAACTCCCTCGCTTCGAATGTTTCTGCTGTTGTGCATAACCGAAGTAACTGTTGACGAATTGGAGCGCTCGGCGGCGGCGCTCCGGAAAGGAGCAAAAGATTGGCACGATACATCGTTCTCTCCACCATCGATCCGCGCGGCGTCCCGTCCTACTACATCGTGGACACTGCCGACAACTCACGAGTCAGGCGCTACGACTGCGGAGTATGGGCGGAGCATGAAGCGAGACGGATGAACGGAGACAGGGAGGCGGAGAAGGATAAAAGCCTTTTCCGCAGACTGATAAAGAGCGTGTTTGGAGGAAATGATGATAGCGATTGATATGGAGATGCCGGAGAACTGTGCGAGATGCATATTCAGGTCTATAAGCAGCGTTCTCCTTAAAGAAACATTTGTTTGTTATGCGACTTTGCCGAGAAGGCCGTTGGCAGAAGTAACACCGGATGAGAGGTTGAGGTTTAAACCGTCATGGTGTCCGCTCATCGACTTGGACAGGCAGGAGGATGATTTGAAATAGTCAACGAATACCGATTTTAGTCAACGATTTAGTCAACGGTGTGCGGTGGAGGAATGGGTAGACTCTAATCGAATATACCGGGCAAGGCACGAATGAGATAGTATCAACAGCCCGTAAGGCGGACAGAGGGGCTTCCGCTATGTGTGGTTAAAATCCACACCCGCACACCTATTTTGTTGGCGGTATGCCCATCATGGAAACAGCCGCCATGATGGAGGGATAGATGGAAATAAGACCGATAACATTTCGAACAGCTTGTGATTTCATAACGTTACACCACAGGCATCATAAGCCAACAGTCGGATGTAAATTTTGTATAGGCTTGTACGAAGCGGACGAAATAGTTGGTTGTGCGGTTTGCGGCAGACCTGTATCTCGGCATTTGGACGATGGATTTACATGTGAAATCAACCGACTTTGCACAGATGGAACAAAAAATGCTTGCTCAATGCTTTACGGTGCATGTTGCCGGACAGCGAAGGCAATGGGTTATAAAACTGTTATCACGTACATTCTTGAATCCGAAAACGGAGCAAGCCTTAAAGCGTCAAACTTTATTTGCGAAGGCAAGGCAGGCGGGACACATTGGACTGGTGTCAGAAATAAGGGGCAGGACATTCCGCACGAAATGAAAACTAAATGGAGTCGAAAATTGTAAGGAAACAGCCGCCATGATGGAGGGATAGACATGAAGTGCATAGACTGCGAACACTTTAACATACAATGCGAATATGAGTCAGAGTATAATTGGGGACTTGCTGAGTGCAAAAAGTATAATCTTGTGACTGACTTTCGAAGCCACAGCAAACTCAAAAAGCTAACGTGCGTAGTGATAAAAGGAAAATCGGAGGAAAACAATGACCAACCGTGAAAAACTGGCACAAATGACCAATGAGGAACTGGCAGAGTTTATCTGCAAACAGCACGTTATGTGCCTTAACTGCGTTGGACGGGATATGTGCTGTACGAACGGCAACGGGGCACTGGCATGGCTTGAGAGTGAAGCGGAGGAAGAATCATGATTAATCCTGACATACAAGCGATAGATGACGCTACATACAAAGACCGCAATGTAAAAGCAGAACTCAAATACTGCGGAACTTTCATCCGGCACAGAAAAGAAATCACTAATCAGGATTTGCGGTTTTATGCATGGCTCTTTAGGGCGGCACTGAGAGCAATTGAAAAACTGGAGGAAGACGATGGCTGAGAATCTTACCGACACAAATGTCGAGAACATTGAGTATATCAGCAAGCAGGATGCGTCTAACTGGCTTAAACAGTACGGACAGGATGTGCTTCATGGAAAATATAAATTCAGCTTGATGTATATCTGGAAGAATATTATGGACTTACCCTCTGCGGATGTTGCTCCGGTGGTGCGGTGTAAGGACTGCAAACACTACTATTTCGCCGACAATCGTATACCACAGGAACAGCGCTATGTGTGCGAGATAAGCGGAGAAATCTGGAAACCTGACAGTTTTTGCAGTTGCGGCGAGAGGAAGGAAGCATGACTGTACAGGAATTTTACGACTGGTGCAAAGCCAGAAAGCTGACTGATGCTGTAATGGAAATCGAGGAGGAAACCGATGGCTGATTATGTTGAGCGTTTAGATGCGCTAAAGGAACTTGCTTTGTTAGATACAGGAGAGGAGGAATTTACTGATAACATAAGTAGGATAAGGGCTACAATAGCTATTTCAAATATTCCTGCCGCAAATGTTGTTCCGTATTCAATCGAGCCTGACGGCACACTGATAGTTACAGTACCGAAAGGAACGAAAAAAATTGGTAGAATCCTCATAGAGAAAGACGGAATGCAATATGGTGGGCTGTTTTATCCCGACACGGGTGGATGCTTTTTGAGTAGCATGGAGAGGAGTGAGCAGGATGGATAAATATATCCGCAGACAGGATGCAATTCGGTGGGTAAAGACTGAGTGTAATCCATACGGCAAGCCGACACTTGATTTTGAATCAGGCAAAAGGGTTATTGAGCATTTAGAACAAATGCCCTCTGCCGATGTTGCTCCGGTAAGGCACGGCAGATGGTTGCCGATTGTATCGTATAACAACACATATAAATGCTCAGAGTGCGGAAGGCTTCTTGTGGATATTACGGGCGGCTTAAAGATGGTTGCTAAACATTATCCATATTGCCACTGCGGAGCAAAGATGGATGGGAAGGAGTAAACAGAATGAGTAAATACATTATTGATGTCGGTGACGCATATACGAAACATATTTGTGGCAAAGGGGACATGCTATGTTTGCCGATAAGAATCAACGAATTTGAGGACAATTGGCTGAATACAAACATACCGCTGACACCCTACACTGAACCCGACCTTGAGCAGGTCAGAAGAGAGGAGTACGAAAAAGGATTTGATGCCGGACGTATGCTTAATAGGGGCAAGTATGAAAAAGGTCTCAACGATGCGTGGGAGGCGGCGAGGAAGATTGCGGATATATGGGAATCCGGGGAAAACGACAAGTGGATTATCGTAGACGATAGCTTACCAATTACCTTTGCGAGCTATTCCGCATCTGAAACCATCGAAAGAATCCGACAGCATGAATGGGAACAGGAACAGATTCAGGTCGGGGATGAGGTGATTGCAAAGTTTAGTGGCATCAAGTATGTGATTGTGAAAGTTAAAGGTAGCCGACTCATTGGTTTTTCCACTGAATGGGCAACGTGTGACATTGATGCGCAATTCGTTGAAAAGACCGGACGTCACTTCCCCGAAATCGCCACCGCCCTTGAGAAGATGCGAGGTGAGTAGGATGGACAAGCCAAATATCACAAACATAATCCTTGTAATAACTTTGGTCGCTATAGTAATCATTTTGATTTCATAAGGAGAGTATTGTGGGACTTTACATCATCGAAATAAATGATAAGTACAAGCAGGTTGTGTTGCTTAGTGCAGACGGCGAACTGTACTGTAAAGATGTTGCAGGGTTGAATCCCTACACAGAGCCTGACCTTGAGCAGGTCAGGAAAGAGGCGTATGACAAAGGGTATATGGCCGCATATGTTAAAAGTCATATGGAAACAAGAGGAAGTTACCAACAGGGTCTTGCTGATGCATGGGAGGCGGCAAGGAAGATTATTCACATGCCGGAAGGAGACCTGCTCAATATCTTCGCTGAGTGCTATTCCTCTGTATGCACTGCGCTTCAGGTATTACTCAAGTATGACGCCGCAGAAGCCATCGCCAAAATCAAAGAGTATGAGGACGGCAAGCAGGAAATAAAGGTTGGTGACATCGTGCGGTTAAAAAGTGCACCAGAAATAGAAATCTGGGTTACTGATATTTCTGACGAGGATGGCGGACGGCTGTCCGGTCTTGCACTGAAATCAGTTGGCGACAACTGCGAGATAGGAGACACCTACGCATACAGGGAAATATATATGTTTGAGCGCACTGGAAAGCATTACGATGTTGCCGCTGTCCTTGCCAAAATGAAGGAGGGGGAATCTTGATAGTCAACATCTGCGGTATTGCTCATACAGTGATTGAGGTGGAGGACAACTTTGATTCTGACATGCATCTTGGGCAGATTGATTACAAAAGAGCGGAAATCAGGATAAACAGAAACGCAGCATCAGCAATCAAGGAAGAAACTATTTGTCACGAAGCGTTGCATGGAATCCTGGTGCATATTGGTAGAGAGGATTTGTCTGAAGATGAAACATTTGTAACGGCACTGGCAAATGCACTCTATCAGGGGTTTGCGGTAATTGATTTATCTAAAATATGAGGTGAAAAAATGATATGTAGGTTATGCGGAGAGGTGGATTATAGTGTCGCATATCTAACCGATCCTCCGCAGTACAAGTGCGACAGATTTGGATGCATTGTGAGAATTGATGCTACATGCAAAGGGGATGAAAATGCCGAAAAGCAAGAGCCGGAACAAGAGACAAAGTAACCAATTCAGCAGGCAGGAACAGCGGTATGACCGGAACTCAAAAGAACAGATAGCCTGGGTATATTCCGCACTGGCAATCGTTCTCCACAAACGGCATGGATTCGGGCAGAAAAGAATCACTGATGTTTTAACGGATGTGCAGAATATCTTTGTTCAGAATCAGAACAATGTAGCTGCTATCGTCCGTCAGGCATATCAGGAAACCGGCCTTATCCTTATGTCTGAAGCAACAGCAAAAGAACTCGGAATCAATCTGGATACAGAAGTGAAAGTTTAAGAGGCAAAGCAATGTTTGATGTATTCGATTTTGTTCAGAAATCCGGTCTCCATGTTTTTATCGGAGCGCCACACAAAGAACATCCAGAACTGATGTATCTGTCTGTATCAACAGACGATTATTCAGAAGAAGAATTGTTCATGGCAAAGCGGCCAGATGAAACAGAAAAAGAGTTTAATGCAAGGGTCAAAATCCGGCTTGAATACCTGGCCGCAAAGATCGGCAGTAAAACCGCTGTACAGATCAGCAATACATATGCATCACACAAACGTGCTGAAATAGAGAGATTTTTTAAGGGCGAATAAAACCGGCTGTTTATATGGCTCTGTAAGACGCTTTTAGAACCGGCATAGAGAAATATACCCGTACAGGCGTTAAAGGCCGCACAGGGCAAAATAAAGAGGCTGTACAGCGATTTGTACGGCCTCTTTTGAGAGGTACAGATGGGAAAATATAATATTACAGCAAAAGAAGGTGACAGAAGGATATACAGACCGAGATTAGAGGGCAAGGAATGGACGGAGCACCCGATGTATGGGGAATCCTGCACAGTGATTCAGTCTGGTGTTGTGTATGACCTTCACCTTATCAGATTCGATGTGAACAACAAAACAACATGGGCAAATGGTGATGAATTGGTGAAGGAGAGGTGATGTATAAGTACGGAATGAGATTAAGAGGATTCTCAATAGGCTGTCAGCCGTCAAAAGGGTTCGTTGACGCTATGCCTGATGAATCCGGTAAGTATTGGGATTTTTTGATCTATAACAGAAAACTGACAGACAAGGAAGTATCCGATTACGAACTTGACTATTTAGGGGAGACAGATGAAAACATATTCAGTGTATGAACATGTATTTCCGAACGGCAAAAGGTATATCGGAATATCATGTGAACCTGAGAAACGGTGGAACGGCGGTCATGGGTATGATGTTCAGCCGAAAATGAAACGTGCTATTCAGTGTTACGGATGGGACAACATTGAGCATAATATCATCTGTGAAGAATTGCCGAAGGAACAGGCAGAACGTCTGGAAATGTACCTGATAGACAAACTCGATACCATTGACAACGGTTACAATGTCAGTATCGGTGGAGACAATATAAACAGCTATTACCTTAATGAGCATGTCCTTTATATGATAAGGGAAAGTGATGCAGATAATGAAAAATACGGCTTTAATGAGCCGGATGATAGCATTGTCGCATATTTCAAAGAGGGAAAAACAGATGGGGAACGTGCAAAATTTGTGAATTTAATAGATGAGGTTATAGAACGAGATTTCAGTGATTATAAAGATTGGCGTACTGATATGCTGATAGATGGCAGAAATGAAAGAGTAGAAGCATATTTTTATTACGCTATCCACATTTTATATCAGTTGGCTGATGGTTTTTATGATAAGGACAGGATAAAGCCGTATCAGTGGGCACGTGCGGAATATATGTCCAAAGGGGTGAATATATGCTCCAAGGAATACATGGACGGGTTTTATATGCCAGATATGAGCCTCGCAGTGCCGTTGTATTGTTGAATTGGTAAAATTATAAGGGTACATAATAAAACGCCTTAAATCGGCGTATAAAGGGCTGTTCCGGCAGCCCTTTTTTGATGCAAAAAAGTTTAGGGATACTGAACATTTGTATTAGCGGCATGGTTGACTGAATCGGTCAAAACAAGTAAAATAGATACAGAACATGTGTTTTGCGAGGTGGGCGAATGGAGAGAATGAAAGACAAAGTAACGCCTTATGTTGTTGATTTCAAAGGACTGATGTACCTGTTCGGATGTGGAAGAGGAACAGCAGAAATATATGCCAGGGAATCAGGAGCAGAGTTCCGTGTAGGCGGTAAAAGGTATTATCTGGTATCAAAGGTACTCGACTATATAGAAGGACTGTTAAAAGCACAGTAGAAAGGAAAATCTTAAAACGAATGGATAAAAAGACATACATCATGTTCAAGACATGGAATCCTATGTTTTTACAGATGGATGATGCTGAACTCGGAAAACTAATGAAGGATATTTGCCGTTATCAGGACGGCGAGGAAGTGAAGTCAAATTCTCCCATTTTCGCACTTATCAAACAGGCATTTGATGAAAACAGCAAAAAGTATGAGGAACAGTGCAGGACAAAGAAAAGGAATGCAATCAAAGGTGTTTTGAAAAGGTCAACACCGGATGCGAGGGCGGTTTATATCGACAGCCTTGATCTTGACGATATAAGAGCGTTACTGGACATGACAGCCGATTCTCCGCAGATACAGACAGAACTTGCACAGAGATTGAAAGCAGCAAAAGGTAGCAACTGTCAGCAAGTGCCACCAACTGCCGGCAACTGTCAGCATTATGAGTATGATAATGAATCTGAAAATGATAATGAGAATGAATATGAAAATGAAAATGATTCCGGTGAAAAACATCCATACGGCAATCAGCAGAATATCTATCTGACAGACAATCAGTATTTTGGGCTTGTAAGGAAATACGGAACAACGGTTGTAAAAGATGCAATAGATAATGTCGGATATTCAAAAAGAATAGGCAGGATACAGGAACGGAATGATTATATTTCGGTATCCGGTCATTTAAGAAAAGAAAATGCCTTATGTAGAGCCAAAGGCTGAACACAAGGCAACGAATGGATGTAATTATAGTAGCACACAAAACATAGAAATTCAATCGGAGGATAATCTTGCAGAAGGAATTTGTAAAACTGTCTGTGAATGATATTCACCCATATCCGAACAATCCTCGTATCAATGATGAGGCTGTTGCTTATGTGGTCGAATCCATGAATCAGACCGGAAACCTTGACCCTATTGAGGTTGATGAAAACAATGTGATCCTGTCAGGGCATACAAGGCTCCTTGCACTTGAACAGTTGGGAATCACGGAGACCGAATGTGTCAGGTATACCGGACTGACAGAGGAGCAGAAGAAGAAATACAGGCTTCTCGCCAACAAAACCGGTGAGGTCGCATCATGGGATGAAGAACTTCTGAACATGGAACTCGGAGACCTGGATTTCGGAGATTTCGATTTCGGCTTCTCTGACGATACAGAGGATGAAGGAACCATTTTCAAGCAACAGCAGGAAATTGATATTGAAAATGGGGGGGGTGGAACTGACAACGAAGTAGAGTGCCCAAATTGCGGCTTCCGGTTTGAAGTATGAGCACTCTCTATGGAATCCCATACATGGGGAGTAAGACAAAGATAGCTGTTGACATACTGAGACAATTGCCAAAAGGGAATAGATTTGTTGATTTGTTTGGCGGTGGATTTGCCATGACGCACGCCGCCATGCTGACAAAAAGATACAATTGTTTTCTGTACAATGACTATAATCCTCTGATTGTAAAATTGGTTGAAGATGCTTATCACGGCAAATACAACTATTCCAGATTCAAACCGGAATTTATAACACGAAAGCAATATGAGGCAAGATACAAAAATGATGGGTATGTATCCTACATTTGGAGTTTTGGGAACAATCCGGAAAAAGGATACATGTTTGGTGAAGATATAGAACCACTCAAAAATGCTGCGCACAACTATGTTGTTTTTGGGAAATGGGATAATAAGCTGAATCAGATTGCCCCACAATTAAGAAAAGCCGTTACAAGTAAAAATATAGGGAAACGCAGAGAACAATTCTGCGCTTGGTGCCGTTCCAATAAAAAACGGTTCGACCTCCAAGAATTGGAGCGGTTGGAACGTTTACAGCAATTGGAGCGGTTGGAACGTTTACAGCAATTGGAGCGGTTTATTATTTTTAATTGCCGTTCATACACTGATTATGAGTATCAGGAAGGTGATATTGTCTATTGCGATCCACCGTATGAATCAGCAACCGGATACTCCGGAGGATTCAACCATAAAGCATTTTATGATTGGGTTGCATCAAGACCGTATCAAGTCTGGTTCAGCAGTTACAAGATTACAGATAAACGATTCAGAATGGTATGGGCCAAAAGAGTAACAACGTGCCTTGGAACCAATAACAATGCTCAACGTTATGAATGCCTATACACAAACAGGTAAATTATGGGAGCAAAACCTAAATATACAGAATGGCTCACACCCGATGGGCTACTGCGTATAGAAGGATGGGCGAGAGACGGTCTGTCCATTGCGCAGATTGCTCATAATGTCGGTGTCGCAGATTCCACTTTCCGCAGATGGAAGGAAGAGAATGAGGCATTATCGGCGGCAATAAAGAGAGGCAATGCCCCTGTCGACCTTGAAGTCGAAAATGCTATGCTGAAATCCGCTCTCGGTCACAAGGAAACTGTCAGGAAAGCTATCAAGGTGAAAACCGAAAAGCAGAAAGTCGGTGAAGGAAAGATTGTGGAGGAACATATCGAGTATGTCGATGAAGAAGTATATATTCCTCCGCAAGTGATAGCACAGATATTCTGGCTGAAAAACCGAAGACCTGACAAGTGGAGAGAAAAGCAGGTTGTTGAAGCCGATACAACTGCTCTTGAAAAACTTGATGCTATCCTTGCACAGAATATCAGGAACGCAGAAGAGCAAGATGATTTGGAATATTTGAGGGAAGAAGATGTCTTCACAGAACCAGAATAATTATCAATGGAAGGCACAAAGACAGTACGGGAAGGAGGTGGTGCTATGGGGCTTAGATTTTCCGACAAGCAGAATGAGTACATAAGATGTGCTGATAAGCGTTGGAATTTCAAAGTCGGTTAGGCGCAGTCCGTTCGGGCAAGTCCTTTGTAGACATAGCACACATCATTCCGCAACGGTTGAGGGCTGTGAAGAATGAAAAGGGTATAAACCTTATTCTCGGTGTATCGAAATCAACCATTGAACGAAATGTGTTACAGCCCATGAGGGAAATATATACCGATGCGGTTGTCGGCACGATCAACAGCGGCAATGTGGCTATGGTATGCGGAGTGCCGTGTTACTGCCTTGGTGCCGAAAAGGTATCACAGGTAGCGAAGATTCAGGGTTCATCCGTCAAGTATTGCTATGGTGATGAAACGGCGAAATGGAATCAAGATGTATTCTACATGCTACAGTCCCGTCTTGATAAAAGCTATTCCAAATTTGACGGTGCTTGTAACCCTGAGTACCCTGGCCATTGGTTAAAAAAATTCCTTGATCGTGAGGATATAGAAAAATACATCCAGTCATACACCATTTTTGACAATCCATTTATAGACAAGGATGTTATTAGAAACCTGTGTCGTGAATACTTCGGCACTGTATACTATGACCGCTATATAAGAGGTCTGTGGGCGCTTGCCGAAGGATTGATATATCCGTTTTACGAAAAGGCTGTAGAATCCCCTCCTGACCGCCATGCGGATGATTATTGCCTGTCAATCGACTACGGCACTATGAACGCATTTGCGGCGCTCCTATGGGGCAAATACGGCCATACATGGTATTGTGTGGATGAATATTATTATTCCGGTCGTGAGGAAATAACAGGGACAAAAACAGATGCACAGTATGTTTCCGATATGGAAGGTTTTGTGAGACCGATAATGAAATACGTTAAACCGGAAACATCTATATTTGCCGAAGGAAGTGTCACAACGATTGAAACAATCGTTGACCCTTCTGCCGCTTCGTTTATAGCCGCTTTGAGGGAAAAGGACATATTCATGGTGCGTCCTGCTTGCAACAGCGTGCTTGACGGTATCAGAAATACAGCGAGGGCAATGCAGGCAGGACGGATTAAAATATCACCTAAATGTAAATCGTTCATAGGCGAATTACAGGGTTATGTATGGCAAGACAGGACAGACATAGATGCACCTGTAAAGATAAACGACCATGCGTGTGACAGCGCACGCTATTTTGTTGAAACGAAACACATAGCACCGGACGATGTAATCGCTACATCAGGATTATTGTGAGGAAAAGCCATTGTACACATATCAGGATTTTTTGAAGGTGTCGGAAAAGGAAAGAATGAACTTTGTCCGCTCCATCATCAGCGCTCATGAATCATCCAGGGAATACAAGTTTGCACAGACCGCAGAAGCGTACTACAAGCGCAGAAATGAAACGATCATGAACTATCAGAAACTGCTTTATACCGTCACCGGCAAGCAGATTCCGGATAGATTCTCAGCAAATTACAAGCTCCGTTCAAATTGGTTCAACTATTTCACATCACAGTTGAACCAATACCTTCTTTCAAACGGTATCACATGGAAGGAAGACCACACGAAAGACGCACTCGGTGACAAGTTTGATATTCAGGTAAAGAAACTGTCACGTTATGCGCTTGTTCATGGTGTTTCGTTTGGATTCTGGAATCTTGATCACCTTGAACCGTACAGCTTCCTTGAATTTGCACCACTGTATGACGAGGAAAACGGCGCTCTTATGGCCGGTGTCCGTTTCTGGCGTCTTGATGCATCAAAACCACTCAGAGCGACATTGTTTGAACCTGACGGATATACAGAATATCAATGGGACACTAATACAGACGGCAGAGAATCCGGCATAGTCAAAGAAGAAAAGCGTGCTTATATCCAGATCGCTGTCACAACAGAAGCGGAAGGCACTATCCTTTATGACGGCCGCAATTATCCTTCTTTCCCTGTCATTCCGCTTTACGGCATTGACAAACAGTCAGAGTTGGAAGGCCGGCAGGAACTGATTGATTGCTTTGACTTGATCGCATCCGGCTTTGCTAATACGGTAGAAGAAGCCAGTTATATCTTTTGGGCCATCTCCAATGCGGAAGGTATGCATGAAATTGACCTGGCAAAATTCGTTGAACGTGTTAAGACTCTGCACACAGCTTTCACCGGTGGTGGAAACGGTGCACACGCAGAACCGCACAGCCTTGAAGCGCCTTATTCATCAAGAACGGCACTCCTGACAGAACTGAAAGAGGAAATGTTCTACAGTTTCAAGGCGTTTGATGCAAAACAGATTCAGTCCTCCGGCGCTGTCATTGCTCAGATTGACGCAGCATATGAGGCACTTGACCAAAAAGCCAGTGAGTATGAGGATAACGTCTTTGATTTTCTTGACGGCATCATGGCTGTGACCGGCATTGACGATACACCGACTCTTACACGTTCAAAAATCTCCAATACCGGCGAACAGATACAGAATGTTTTACAGGCCGCTGACCATCTGACAGATGATTATGTGGCGAAGAAGATTCTTACTTTGCTCGGTGATGGTGACCTGGCTGATGATGTGATCAAACAGATGAAGGATGAAGAGGGTGAAAGACTCAGACAGGCAGCCGAAGAAAGAGAGCAGTTTATTGAACAGCCTGAAAAAGAGGAAGAAGAGATAAATGAGTGATTTTGCGCATGATGAGACAGACCGCATTATTGCCAAGATTGAAAAGCGGCTGAAAAGAGAATATGCGCAGGCACAAAAGGAAATCGAAGAAAAACTCGATGATTATTTCAGGCGTTTTGAGATCAAGGACAAAAAATGGCTCGAATGGGTGAAGACCGGCAAAAAGACAAAAGAAGAGTATAACCGATGGCGCAAAGGCCAGATGATAATGGGTGCAAGGTGGAAGGAATTAAAGCAGAACATAGCTGAAGACCTGACGCACACCAATGAGATAGCGGCAAGTATTGTAAACGGCCATAGACCGGAAGTGTATGCACTCAATCACAACTATTCAACATACGAGATAGAAGCCGGTTGCAGAATCGACACAGCCTATACACTCTATGACCGGCAGTCAGTTGAGCGGATGTTCCGTGAGAACCCACGAATGTTACCGCCTCCTGGTGTCAAGAAAATGCGAGAACTGTACACAATCAAGCATAGCAAGGATGTTTTGTGGAATCAGAAACAGCTTCAATCCGTAGCTATGCAGGCAATGTTGCAGGGCGAGAGCATTTCAAAGGTCGCAACAAGGTTGTCGAAGGAAATGGGAGAACGGAACAGAAAAGCAGCTATCCGCAATGCACGAACCCTTATGACCGGTGCAGAGAACGCAGGCCGGATTGATGCTTATAACAGAGCGCAGAACATGGGCATCAAGCTAAAACAGCAGTGGGTGTCTACGCTTGATATGCGTACTCGTTTCGAACACAGGGAACTTGACGGACAAAGGGTGGAAATCGGAAAACCATTTATAGTACCGTCAACCAATGAAAAGATCATGTTCCCTGGTGACCCAAATGCTGCCGGCCACCTGACGTATAACTGCTTTCTGGGAAAAACAATATTCGGTACAAATTGCGGCGTTGAACGAAGCTATAAGCATTTATACTTCGGGAAGGTTGTCAAAATCAAAACTGCCAGTGGAGTGAATTTCACCTGTACGCCGAATCACCCAATACTGACACCTTGTGGGTGGATTAGTGCGGCACTCCTTAATAAGGGAGATAACTTGCTCGTAACAAGCATCGGGAACGGAAGTGCATTTATTGGGGAGCGCAACATAAATCATGTTTATTCCACCATGAAGGCATTCCACGATTCTTTTAAGCTTTCTGGGATTGTGAGTAGGGATTCCACCCTGAGTGTCAATTTCCACGGCGATATTCCCACAACAAATGTCGAGGTTGTAGCTAAGAAAAGGGAATTGGGGGATAACCTCAATACCGCTTTCGGTGATGGCATCAATAAATTCCTGCTCAAAGATGCCGATAAAGCGCTTATGTGCGAGGGCACGCTTATGGAGCATTTCCGGAGTATTTGCACGTCCACGTTTAGCCTTATGAGCGGCCTCGGCAAGCCGTTTGCGTTCATCTGGCGAAGTTTGAGCCATGCGGACAAACATAGCCTCAGACCTGTTCCTGATGTGAATGTTGTTCTTCCTGAGTACCCTATAAACAACCTGCCTGGAAAAACCGAAATCAGAAGCGATCTTCTTAATGGACTTTCCGGAAATGTACTGGTTGATAATATCGTTGGAATCAAGATTGTACCCACGCTGTGCCATGTATATAACCTCCAAACTGAAAACGGATATTACTTTGTTAATGAAAGTATACCAAAAATCAATGAAAAGTACAATGGCAATATGGCAATAGCAAAAAACTGCCGGTGCACTCTCATAGCACAGATAGAAGGCTTTGAGACGGATACAACGGCGTATAGAAGAGACCCGAATATTGACGGAATGTCTTATGAAGACTGGAAGAAGTCAAGAAAAGAAAGACCGAACAGAATCACATTACCGGAAGAGAAAGCCGAAGCGATCAGAAACAGCTATATCAGGGAGTATCGAAAATGAAATACGACATTGATATAAAAAGCAATAAAGATGCCGTTCTCTCAGAATTGCAGAAAAGCGCAGCGGTAGCACTTGAAGCTGTCGGATTGAAGGTTGAAGGTTATGCGAAACTTGAGCTTGAAAACCATCCACGAAGAATTGACACCGGCAGGCTGAGAAACTCGATCACTCACACACAAGCCGCAGAGGAAAATGGTGAAATGGTGGTGTATGTAGGCACAAATGTCGAATATGCTCCATACGTTCACGAAGGCACTGTCAGGATGATACCAAACAGGTTTTTGAAGAACGCAATAGACAGAAATAAGAGTGAATACAAGGCGATATTAGAGAGTTATCTGTCAAATTGACTTGACCGGTCAACAGGAGGTATTGTATATTGATTGTGAAAATTGACGGTAACGCAATTACCGCAATAGAAGCTATCCTCAAACGTGGAAACAATGCCATTGTCAGAAGAAAAGGCGATAGTGTTGTGGTCATGGAGGAAAAACGAAAAACTGTATATGAACCCTCACCGAATAAGCGGTGAAGGCAGGGCAATAGAAGCCGGATACATGGACAAAGAAGCGTCTGTGTGTCCGGCTTTTTCTTTTGCTCATAGCACAAATCGAATGGCAAGGAAACGCCACCGCAAGAAAAAGGAGATTTTACATGGCACTGAGTAGACGAATGCTTTCCGCTATGGGACTTGAAGCGGACAAGATTGAACAGATCATTGAAGCACACACAGAGACCGTAACCGGCCTTAAACAGCAGAATGCCGACCTGTCTGATCAGTTGGCAAAAGCTAAAGAGGCAGTCTCCGCAGATTCCGGCAAGCTCAAAGACGTCCAGAAGGAATTGGACGATCTGAAAGCCCAGGTAGAAGCCGACAACAAAGCCCGTGAAGGCAAAGACTACGATGCGCTTAAACAGGAATATGAAAATTACAAAGCCGAAGTTCAGGAAAAAGCAGTAAAGAGCGCCAAGGAAAAGGCGTTTCGTAATCTGCTCTCCGACATGAAAGTGTCCGACAAGGGAACGAACATGATTCTCAAGTACATGGGAGTATCCGGCATCGAACTTGATGAAGACGGCAAGCTGAAAGACGCTACAGCCCTCAGAAAAGCAGTCAAGGAAGATTGGGGAGATTACATCCCTACGGTTGAGACCAAAGGCGCTGACACCAAACAGCCGCCCACAGACGGCAAAGGTGGAGCAGGAGCAAAGACCAAAGAAGAGATCATGGCAATCAAGGACACAACTGCAAGACAGCAGGCCATTGCAGAAAACATGGAGCTTTTCGGCGCTCAGTAAAGGAGAAAGAAGATGGCACAGGCTAATCTTACAAAGTCTGCAAACATTATTGCGGCACGTGAAATTGATTTCGTTACTCGTTTCGGCAGGAACTGGCAGGATCTTCGTGATCTGATGAGCATTGCTCGTCTGGTTCAGAAAGCCCCTGGCACAGTGCTGAAAACCAAATATGCGGAAGTTACCCTTCAGAACGGCGCTATCGGTGAGGGTGAGGTTATCCCCTACTCCCAGGCAGAAGTCAAGGAAAAGACCTATGCGCCTATCGTGCTGAACAAGTATAAGAAAGCAGTTTCCGCAGAAGCTATCGCAGATCACGGCTATCAGGCAGCTATTCAGATGACCGATGACCAGTTCCTTGTGGAACTCCAGTCCAATGTTCTGACCGAGTTTACCACCTTCATTCAGACCGGCTCCCTCATCCGTGCGGCGGCTACATTCCAGGCGGCTCTGGCAAAGGCACAGGGTGAAGTCAGAAATAAATGGAAGAAGATGAAGCGTGGTATCACCGAGATCGTCGGCTTCTGCAACATTCTGGATGCTTACGAGTATCTTGGCGCAGCAAACATCACCGTGCAGACGCAGTTCGGCATGACATATATCGAGAATTTCATCGGATATTCCCGTCTTTTCCTGTCTTCCGACATTCCTTCCGGCAAGATCATCGCCCTTCCGGTTGAAAACCTCGTTCTGTACTACATCAACCCTGCGGATGGAGATTTCTCGAATGCCGGCCTCCAGTTCACTGTTGCCGGTGAAACCCCTCTGATCGGATTCCATGTTGAGGGTAATTACAACACTCTCGTATCCGAATCCACAGCCCTGATGGGCATGGTTCTCTTTGCGGAGTATCTGGACGGTATTGCTGTTGTCGATATTGGCACAGAGACCTACACCGCAGTGGCAAACCCTGCTTCAGGAGCAAATCCCTCCGCACTTCACTACTTTGAGAAGGCTGCGGATAACACCTATTTCCCTTCCACTGACACAACTGTAGTCAGCGGCAAGACCTACTACACCAGAAGCCTGGCAGGAGCATAAAGCATGTACAAGGTGATCAGATACTTTGAAGACATACAGGATGCGATGCACCCTTACAATACCGGCGATACATTCCCTCGTGAAGGAATGAGCGTGAGTGCTGACCGCCTTGCAGAACTTTCCACTGACCGCAACTTGCAGAGAACTCCGCTCATTGAGTTTATTCCGGAAGCTGACGAGAAACCGGAAACTGTAAAGAAGGCCAGAAGGAGAAAGAAAGATGCTGACTGAAATCTGCGGATACCTTCATAACTGGTTTTGTGAAGATTCAGACATCATTATCGGCACAATAACCGTAGTGGATGGCTCCATAGCTGTCCCCTATGGTGCTATACAGCCAGGGCAGTACATCCGTATTGTCGGCAGTGTGTTCAATGATGGCGTGATCCAGTACGGAACAGATGAATTAGTTGACGAAACATTTGAAGGCGCTGTATGGCCGATGAAAGTGCCGAAGGCTGTGATCGCAATAGCGGAAGAAATCGAGCAGTGGCAGGAAAAATACGGCGGTTTTGAAAGCAAATCAATGTCACCGTTCAATTCGGAGTCGTTCGCCGGATACAGCTACAGCAAATCAAGCGGAGACCCTACAGCACAGAGCGGTTGGCAGAGCGTGTATTCTGCACGCCTTAACCCTTGGAGGAAGTTATGAGCCTTTTTGATGATGCTCTTGAGCCTTGTCTGATCATGGACAAGACAACAGCAAAAGATGGATATGGTGGCGTCATAACGACCTATGTGGAGGGCGCTGAGATAGAAGCAGCTATTGTTTTCGGTGATACATTGCAGAACCTTGTAGCCGCAGTAAAAGAGGGAAAAGACAGCTACAGAATCATCACAAGAAGAAATGTCGTTCTTCAATTTGGTGATGTGATCAAGCGTGTTTCCGATGGTGGAATGTTTACTATCACTTCAAACGGTAAAGACAGCGCAACACCACAGGGAGCAGGACTTTATATGCGTGTTGTTAAAGCTGTCGAGTTCGTGGGGTGATTCCAATGGATAATTACCAGGCATTGCAGTCTTTTTGGGAGTCATTTGGTTTAGAAGCCTATGACGATCAGACTGTATTCAATGAAGGAAATCTTCCCTCTTTTCCGCATATCACTTATGAATCAGCCAGTGGCGGTTATCTCAATTCTGCGACACTGTCAGCCAGTATTTGGGACAGGACAGCAACATGGGGATTCCTCAAACAGAAAACCGAAGAGATAAAACGGTACATCGGTTACGGTGGTAAACAGATCAAGACAGACGGCGGTTATCTGTGGATTAAGCTACCTGAGTCAACACGCTTTGACTGGCCGGAAGACTCCGGCGAAGATGGCGTTCTCAGAATACGAATAAACATAGAGGTGGATTTCCTCACAACATAAAGGAGACAAATAATGGGCAGATTTACGGTTATTCCTCAGTCAACGTTTGAGGATATGCAGCTTGATGCAGGCGTGCTGCTTAAAACATTCAATCCTGCCAGCCCTGCCGCACCGGCAGATGCGGATATTATCACCGCCACAACGGGCGGTATTCAGGTCACATGCAAACCGAATTTCAGCGATCTCGGTGAAGATGTTGACAATGTACCCAACAACATGAAAGAGCTGAAACACCTTGATTACTGGGATTGCTCCATTTCCACAACTGGTCTTGGCACTTCCCCTGAACTTATCAAGATGGCTCTCGGATGTGCCGATATTGACGGCACAGATACAACAAAGATCGTCCCTCGTGCCTCGCTGCAACAGACTGATTTCTCGGACATCTGGTGGGTCGGAGACAAAGCAGACGGTGGTCTTGTTGCCGTACAGCTTAAAAATGCACTTTCCACTGAGGGATTCAGCCTCCAGACATCGAAGAACGGTAAGGGACAGACTGCCTTGACAATTACCGGCCATGTATCCATCAACGCACAGAGTGAAGTTCCGATGGTTTTCTACAGCATGGCAGGATGAGACTGAGAACAATAACAGGAGGTAATAATGGCCGACAGAAAGAATTTGGCTAACTGTGACCCGATTGAGTTCATGGAACAGGCATACAAAATCAAAGAAGCAGCTGAAAAATGGATGAAAGCTACAGATATTCTGAGTATCAGGAGCAAGAAAGTAGAAGGACTGGAAATCATCAATTCTGATATGTCGGAAGAGGAAGCAGAGAAGATTAGAGAGAAAAATAAGGCTCTTGTTTCCGCACAGGCCAGAAAGAACGCATCGGATATTTTCAATGCGATCTTCAAAGACCATCCAAGAGAAACGGTTGAACTGCTCGGCCTTATCTGCTTTGTAGAACCGGAACATATCAGGGAACACAAAATGTCCTGGTATCTTGCCAACATAGGAGACATCCTGACGGATAGTGATACGCTCGATTTTTTTACTTCGTTGGCACAGTTGGAGCAGATCGGTTTCATCACGCTGTAGAGTCTGTCCGGCTTGACCTCCTCAAACTGTTCGGAAAGCACTATTTAATTGAGCATTGTATAAATCACTACAGAAAGGCGTCAAGGGATGAAGTATCTATGATCTACATCACTGACGCCTTGCGTGCTATTGCGAACAATTCATGTGGTGGAAAAGACCGTATACAGCTAAAACTGCGGTATGCGGACATTATCAACAACAAACAAGAAGAACCCACAAAAACGCCGGAAGAGATCATAAGCGGCATAAAGGCGAAATTGGAAAAAGGATAAAGAAATGGATTTAATGAACCTTGCCGCAAGACTTACCCTCGACATGAGGGATTACGAAAGCGGCCTTGATAAAGCAGACAAGTCGGCTAATTCATTTGCCGGTAAGTTTGGTTCTGCTCTTGGTAAGGCAGGCGGCGCAGTAACGACACTCGGAAAGGTGAGTGCGGCAGCTATTGGAGCGGGAGCAGGAGCACTCGGATTGCTCACAAAACAGTCAACTGGCGCTTATTCACAGTATGAACAGTTGGCAGGCGGCGTAAAGAAACTGTTTGGTGATGCGTCATCTGTGGTTATGGAAAACGCTTCTAAAGCCTATGAGACCGCAGGAATGGACGCAAATCAGTACATGGAACAGGCAACGTCATTTTCAGCCTCTCTGATTAATTCCCTCGGTGGAGATACACAGGAAGCCGCAAAACTCGCTGATGTAGCGATGCGCTCAATGTCCGATAACGTAAATACGTTCGGCTCGGATATGGGTAGCGTGCAAAATGCGTTCCAAGGCTTTGCCAAATCTAATTACACTATGCTCGATAACCTTAACACAATGGGGGCATCTGCCGCATAAATGAAGGGCAGAATGCGAACCCTCTCTGATTGACTTGGAACTCCTATGGATAGGACAACAGGGCGCAAGCGTAAAGGTAGCGTGAACGACTAAGTGAGAGGGCATCCAAGCGGATGAAGCGATAGTCTGAACTGCACTTATAAATCCAACAAAAAATGAAGGTGCAGATTAACACAATGCAAGCTTGGGTATGGTGGCACAAAAACAGAAATGCAACGGCTGATTGCTGATGCGGCAAAAGCTGAAGAAGCGCAAAAAGCACTCGGTGTGACAGTTGACGGAACATCACTGTCCTTTGACAACATCGTTAAAGCGATTGAAGTTGTACAGTATCAGCAAGGTATTTACGGAACAACAGCAAAAGAAGCGGCAAGTACCATTGAAGGTTCACTCAATATGACAAAATCGGCATGGGATAACCTAATTGCCGGTTTTGCGAATCCTGACGCTGACCTGAATAAGCTGATGGATAACCTCATTGTTGCACTTGTCGGTGATAAAGAAGGCGAAGGCCTTTTAAACCAGCTTATACCAGCGATACAGCGTGCAATGGAAGGAATCGGTCAGTTTGTTGAAAAAGCTGCTCCCATTATTTCAAAGTATCTTCCTGGATTGATGAGCACAATCCTTCCTCCGCTTATCAGTTCGGCAACCACTTTAATGAGCGGACTTGTCGCAGGATTGCCAGGGATTTTACAAGTTCTGATAGAACAGTTACCTGCTATAGCGGCACAGATTTTTGACGCTTTTCAGCAGTCATTACCGCTGTTTATAGAATTGGGTAGGAACATCCTTAATTCTATTTATAACGGACTTGTAGAGGCTTATCCGCAGTTACAAGAACCTATAGACAATGTGATCAGCGCATTTCAGACAGCATTTGACACGATTAAGGGCATTGTAGAAACAGTAGCTCCGTATGTGCAGGACATTCTTTCCGGAATGGGAACTGTGCTGAAAGAAGCGTTCGATTTAGTTTCTGATGCAGTGAAATTTGTCAGCGACAATATAGAAGCGTTTGCTCCTATTGTTGCCGGTGTTGTCGGTGCTATCGCAGGACTTGGAATTGTTGGAATCATCACTGGAATTGTTGGTGCTATCACATCTGTTGCATCTGCAATCGGTGGTGTGATTTCAGCACTCGGAATGATCAAGTCATTTTCTGGCCTCGTTTCCGTGATTACTACCCTTGCCGGTGGCCCTCTTGTCCTGATTGTAGCTGCTATCGGTGCAGTCGCCGGTGCTTTCATCTATCTCTGGAATACCAGTGAAGATTTCCGCAATTTCTGGATAGGACTGTGGGACAATATCAAAAATACCGCAGAAACTATCGGAGAAACTGTGTCCGGTGTTTTTAACACAATTGTTGAAACAGTGACAGGCGTTGTAGAAAGTATCGGTGATAAATTTACATCTTTGAAGGAAGGTCTCTTCCAAAAAGCAAATGATATAAAAGAAAACACGGCTCAAAAATTCAATGAGCTTAAAAATTCTATAACCGATGCTGTAGAAAATGCCAGGAAATCAGCGGTTGAAAAATTTGAATCCATAAAAAATGCGGCTTCTGAAAAATGGAACTCCATCAAAGATACAGTCGGAAATGCGGTTGAATCTTTAAAAAATGGTGCTTCTGAAAAACTACAGTCTTTAAAAAATGCCGCCGGTGGAATTTTCGATGCATTGAAAGGCGATGCCGATAATAAGATGGGTGGTGCAACTTCTGTTGTTACCAGTGCATTTGACACCATGCTCCGAGCAGTCGGTTTTACATGGGGACTGCCCGACCTTAATACAGATGCGGTCAGCAGTGCTTATGATACAGTCAGTAGTGCTGTAAACGATATGCTTGATGCACTCGGATTCGAATGGAGTCTACCGGACATCGGAACGCTCAGCCTCGATAATGCCGGAAGCCTTGTGAGCGATTTTATTGATGATCTGATGGATTCTTTTGATGGAATCCATCTGTCACTTCCTGATATTCAGCTTCCGCACTTGTCCGTTTCGTGGGAAGACCTTGGCCCGATCAGCATCCCTCACATTAGCGTTGACTGGTACGCTAAAGCGTATGATAATCCCTACCTTTTCACCAGTCCGACTGTTGTCGGCGCTATGGGTTTTGGAGACCGTCAAGGCGGTGGTGGAGAAATCGTATATGGCCATGATTCCCTGATGAGAGACATCAGAGAGGCAATGGGCAACACTTCATCTACTACCTTTGCTCCGGTCATTAACGTATACGGAAACGGCAAGTCTGACGAAGAGATTGCAGACGAGATTATGGAGCGTATGCAGGCAGAATACTTTGAGACACGAGGTAAGTGGTAATGGCACTTGATACATTGACTGTAAATGGAGTCAATTCCGGCGATTATAATATCTATGTGTTATCAAGCAATGACGAGGATTATCCTGAGAGAGTCTACGAGGAAATCGAGCTTCCGGCACGCACAGGTAATATTTTTATCGACACAGGTAAGTGGAAGAATAAGGATGTGGTCTATCAGTGCGTCTGTACGGCAAGCCCGACCAGAAACATCCCGCGCTTTCAGACGCTTATCAGCCGAACGCCAGGGTATGCAAGGATCGCAGATACACTCCATACCGATTACATCAAATTCGGCGTATTAAAAGGTGGAACACATCCGAGATTTACAACTTTTAAGAATGCGGCCAGGTTCGACCTTGTATTTAATTGCGACCCGAGAAAATGGAATTTGGGGAGCGACGAGTTTAACTATGACACGTGGAGAGACCTCACGCCGGGCACTTCATATTGGTTTAATGCAACAGGGTCTTTCTTCGCCGCAAGATATATTGCTCCAAGATTCCGGACACGTGGGATTAGCAGTATAGAGTTCGGAACAAAAGTTGGTGACAACAGCGTTTCATGGCGAGACATTGTTGTTTTTAACAGGGCGACAACTTCCTCGGTGGAGTACGACACGGAGACATTGCACTTGTCTTCTGTTTCAAGCGGAGCATCTGCTGACTACGCAATATCAACAAGATATGTTCCGAGTTACGGAGAACAAGTGTGTCCAATTAATAATTGTGACAGGTTTTACATAAAGGCAACTGCGCATGAAGATGCAACCGACCCAGCGATTAGAATAAACTGGAGGGTTTACGCGTTATGATTCCAGTTTTACGCAATGGAAAAACATTAGATTTTAGTTTCGCATTGTCTGACGCAATATCCTGCATACGGAAGGTAAACGCCAGCGGAGAAGTCGATGAACTTACATTGACTTATCCTGTTACGTCACAAGGTGCGGGAAGTATCAAGTGCTTTAATATTATTGCTTTTGAGTATAAAGTCTCCGGATACAAGCAATGGAGATGGTACGTCATTACAAAGGTCGTCCAAAAAAACCTGATTATAACAGCGACCGCCGAAGAACTCGTCCGCTTTATGATGAGACGGTCGTATCCAATTCCAACTTACTCATACAATGAGACTAAACTGTCCGGAAAAATATCATCGCTAACCTTTTGGGACGTTATCCAGTATAACTGGGGTCATAACACATACCCGCCAAGACTGCGCTTCTACGTGCATCCCGATCAAACGTCAGAAGACATAGCGACCACCTCAAGTTGGGTCGTGAGCGATTACATAACCATGATGGACGCTATCTGCGGAAAAGAGAACAGTTTGTGTGACATTTACAACAGACAGATGCTAACTGGATTTATATATGACCCTGACTTTGCATCTGACTACTATCAGGGCGGACACGGATATATGTACTTCGGCATATTCGACCTTGTGAAAAATAAGAATACTCACTTGAAGTGGAAGAAGGAAATCAAATCCTATACGCTTGAGACCAATGCCGCTAATGTCGTCACGCAGGTCACATCATATTACAGCGACTTACATGGGCCAGGAATTGCGCCAACATCTCCAGAAAGCGTTTCATACGGCGGGCCAGTCCTCGGAAACGATTGGTTTGTGGAAGATTTGTCCGCAAGGCGTGACGCCACTAATGATTACGAAAGACGCCCGACAGAAGCGCAGTTTACATCCACATCGTCCAAGTATCTCAGGGATCACCGGAATCCTACGCAACGCATCTCCATAGAAGCCGGAGACATGCGGGGCGTGGAAATCGCATTGCACGAGATTCTTAATATCTGGCTTCCTGGGAGTACGGAGGCGATTCAGTCAAAAGTCACCGATTACGAATATGATGAACTCAGGGAGAGATACACGAAAATCGGACTCGGCGCTCCGAGAAAATCCTTTGCACGTGCGGTGGCGAGAGATGTATCTCCGAAACTTTATCAGACATGAGGTGGATAAATGGATATTACCTATATCAGGGCGGTATTTGGAGCGCTCCGCTCCACCGTCACAAAACCGCTGTATAAGATTGACAGCGGAGTGATTTTGCAGATTGCCGGAATCACCGACTTGCCGGAATATTTTAACGCTGATTTTGCCAATTCCGAAAAAGGCACAGCGACACGAATGCTCGGGCATGACGGAGAAGTCATCATCCCTGACGCACTGCTGAAAACCGGCTTGCCTATTTTCTGTTGGATTTACGTGATCAACGAGACCACTGGCAGAACCGTCTATTCCGTCAAAATCCCTGTTAAGCAGCGTTCGAACGTGGAAGATGCACAGCCTACTCCCGAACAGGCAGACATCATCACACAAGCGATCAATGCACTCAATTCCGCAGGCGATTCCGCAAGCCAGTCAGCCAGTGAAGCACAGACCTATGCGGAGCGTGCGGAGACTGCATCTGAGTCAGCAGAAGCCTCTCAGGAGAGCGCAACACAGTCAGCTACAGCATCACAGCAGTCAGCGGAAAGCGCCTCTCAGAGCGCACAGCAGGCGGCTACGTCAGAGGCAAAGGCAAAACGCTACGCACAGGATGCGGAAGTGGATGCTAATCGTGCGGAGATGGCGGTGAAGAATGCCGGTTATTTTGACGTTGAAATTGACGCAAGAGACCATCTGATTTACACGAGAACAGATGAAGTCGATGCAGATTTCACAATAGATACTCGTGGACATCTGGTTATGGAGGTAGGCTAATATGGCTGTAATCAGTAAAGACCTCGGGGCAGTCACAGCGTATGCGGCGGCTGTCAACAGAGGTTATACAGGTACTAAAGAAGAATTTGAGACGTTGATGGCATCATACGCCACAGTCGCACAGCAGGCGGCAGAGTCGGCAAGCAATGCGAGTCAGTCAGCTACTAATGCAAGCCAGTCCGCTCAGAATGCGGAGACTGCAAAGGGTACAGCACAGCAGGCGGCAACGGACGCTCAGACCGCACAGGCATCAGCGCAGGGATATGCACAGTCCGCACAGCAGTCAGCACAGAGCGCAAGCCAGTCCGCTCAGTCTGCGGAGTCAGCTAAGAATACTGCGGTCAATGCGGTGGACGGATTTGCGGCAGGCGCACAGCAGGCACTCGATTCTGTCAATCAGGCAGGCGTCAACTGGAAATCACTTGCACAGGCAAAAGCCCTCGACTCCGAAGCCTACGCCCTCGGCACACGAGACGGTGAGGATGTAGGGAGCAGTGATCCGGCTTACCATAACAATGCTAAGTATTATGCGGAACATGGCGGTGCATCCGCTCAGACCGCAAGCAATGCCGCTCAGACAGCGACCGCAAAGGCACAAGCGGCACAGGCAAGCGCTTCTGCGGCGGCCGAGAGTGCAAGGACGCTGACGATTGATAAGACACTGACGCAGAGCGGGCAGGCGGCTGATGCGAAAAAGACCGGGGATGAAATTTCTGATTTAAAGAGCGGTTTAAGCGAAACAACACGGAATCTAATCGTTGAAAAAAAAATAAACAAACAAATTGAAGCGGATGGTAAGATTTCAACTTTGTCCGGTAATTATGCTGTTGTTATAGCTCCTGTCGAGCAGAACAAGATATATGCTTTAAAATCGGGTGATATAAGTAATAATATACAGATTTTTGTATATTCGTTTTTCGAATCTTATCCTAATACTAATGTATCAGCTTATGGGGCAACAAGGCATGTTGAACAAACTGGCACTGTAGTTTCACCAATAAACGGATATATAGCTTTAAGGTCTAAAAATGATTTTGATGAAGCACAGATAGAGGAAGGAACAACGCCAACGGCATACATTCCACATATCACAGCAACGGATTTTATTGCGAGAGAAAACGTCGCAAATGTTGCCGAAGATGCGGATAAAGGAATTACATCCGTTAAGAGCAATTTTGTTAATACTAAGAATCTAATTGATCCGACACAACTTGTAGCAAAATATATTAGTAATTCGAGCGGTAGCCTAACATCAAGCGATACATATTACACAACGGACTTTATACCAGTTACAAATGGGCAAAAGATAACAATATCGCCAAGTTGTAGAAAATACCTTGCTTACGATACAAATAAAGGCCCTATAACATCGTCATACGATACTAATGGGTCATCTTCTGCCAAAACATATACCGCAGGTGCTGATGGATACGTGCGTTTTTCTTACGTGCAAACAAATCAAGAACAGGCAGAATACGGCGACACAGCAACGGAATATGTGGAATACGGCAAAATGTTGTCTGAGGATTTCATGCTTAATGCAAGGCAGAAAAATCAGATTTCTGAATTGATCGACGAAGCATATTTGAATGTATTATTTGGAAAAAAGATAGTCTTCTGCGGTGACAGTTTCACAGAAGGTGATTTCAGCGGATTACAGGCAACAAATTTCCAGTTTCAAAGCGGTAAATATGTTGGTAAAAAGAAGGTGTACCCGTATTTCATCGGATTGCGTACAGGTGCGGAAATTGTCAATGAAGCAATAAGCGGTAGCACAATGGCATATGTTGACGGAAACCGAAATGAGTTCTCAACACCCAACGGCAGATATACGCAGATTCCCGCCGATGCTGATTACATCATTCTGTATTTTGGCATCAACGATAGTCATCAGAGCGTTCCGATCGGCGCAATCAGTGACAACACAAACACCACTTTTTATGGTGCTTGGAATATCGCAATGCAGTATCTTCTTGAACATCATCCTGATGCAAAGATAGGCATTATTATTTCAAACGGATGCGATAGGATCGACTATCCTAATGCAGAGATAGCAATCGCAAAAAAATATGGCGTGTCGTACCTTGATTTTAATAGCGATTATAAAGTGCCGATTTTGTTCAGAGTGAATGGCAAACCGGAAACAGACGCATCAATCATTCAAGCAAATTATGAGCATTATCGTGTATCATCCACCAATGGACACCCAAATGTGGTAATGCATGAGTATGAATCAACTATTATTCAGCATTGGCTTGAAAGCATTTAAAGCACACTTTAATCCATTTTTCATTTTTGGAGAAGAATTATGGCACTACGCTACTGTTTCGAACAGTCTTATGTTGCCCGAACCCTTGCCTCCTCCAAACCTCACGACCTTGCAGTTATAGACACAGAAGGCTGTGAAGAAGCTGTCCGAAATGCCGCAAAAAGAGGCGTATTTGTCTACGGCTACCTTAATGCAGGGGCGCTTGAAAAAGAGCGCTTCTACTATCCGCTCTTCAAGCATCTCCGTCTTGCTCCCTATGACGGATGGGACGGTGAATTTTGGATTGACCCCACAGATAGGGACTGGCAACAGCATCTGATTTCCGAAGCCAAGCGGATGAAAAAACTCGGAGTCATTGGGCTGTATCTCGATAATACGGACATTTACTACATGGTGACGGAAGGATTCCGAAGCCCCATGAGGAAAGCCCCGACTCCGCAGGCAGTCTATACGGCACTGTCCAACATTATCCTGAAACTGAGCGACCTCGGAATGATCGTCATGCCCAATGGTGGGGATGTGTTCGTCAGGAAGTTTGTGCGAGCGCATCCGAACGTCATTCGCACCGTCAATCAGGAGGGTGTCTTGTATCAGGACAAGCGGAGGCGGTCCAAGGAAGATACGGAATACTTTTCTGATTATCTCGATTGGTGCAAAAAGAAGGGCATCTATATCAGGGGTATCGAATATCCCAAAACAAAAGTACAGGCTGTCCATGCAAATTTGTATTACAAGAAGCATGGATGGCAAGGCATCTACATCAGCTATCACAAAGACCTGAGAGGAGACTGATATGGCTACTGTATACGATGTACTGCACGCAGTCACCAAATATGACGGTTCACCAACGGCGCACAAGGATGTTATCACATGCCTCAACCGACACGGTCACAGCGCCAAAATGACAGACCAGTGGTGTACAGAAACCGTTATGGCTGTCCTGTACGATGCTAATGCCATCAGCCTTGTCGGTGGCTACGCATCGTCTTCCGGCTCGCTCAAATCCCATGCCGAAAAGCTTGGCATCTGGAAATCAGGCTCCGGAGACATCCTGCCCGGTGATATTGTCCTCTATGGGCATGGTGGAACACCGAACCACACAGAATTATCCCTCGGCTCCAATGTCAACCTCTGCGGAAACTATGTGCAGATAAGCAAGGACACATGTCAGCGCAGGAAGCGGTCAGGGCGCACGATTGTCGGAAGAGTCAGGCCGAAATACAGCAAGATGCCAGTCATGGACGCTAAACAGATTTCTGTCTGCGCCGTAGACTGCATCCTTGGCGTGTACGGTTCTGGCAACACAAGGAAAAAGCAGCTGTCTGTTTTCGGCTCAGACAATGCCCAGAAGATACAGGCAGAGGTTAACAGAATCTTCGGGGACGAAGACCTCACGGTCAGCGCAATGGCTCAATATGTCCTCGCAGGTCACGCAGGAAAAGACAGCTACCGCAAGACACGCCTCGGCAAGTACTACGACAAAGTGCAGGCAGAGGTCAACCGCATCCTTTAACCTTAGAGGAGACTGAATGGACGAATTAAAGAAAGCAATCGCCGTTGCAGACGTCCTGCTGAATGTTTACAGCACAGGGCAGACAAGAGTTAACCGGCTCACGAAAGCATACGGCGAAGACGGTGCGGAAGAGATACAGCAAGCGGTCAATGACTGCATCATGAACGACTTTGAAGACCGCTATCTTGCTGTTGCCTGCATTGCAGACCACTACGGCAAGAACCCCGAACGAGCAAAGAGACTCGGCAAGTGGGCAGGCAAGGTACAGGACAGAATCAATAAGATTTACGACATGCGTGGCAAGACCGTAGACCAAGCCGCAAAGGATGTTATCAACGGCAACTACGGAAAAGGGAGCGTCCGTGAATTGCTCCTGACGTTCTGCGGATACACGCCTGGGACGGTACAGAGTCGTGTGGAACTGATTCTGCATCCCATCAAAGAGAAAGAGACCACAACAAATTTCCGCATCCATGTAGAGCACTTCTGCCGGAAGAATGAGAGTGCTTATGGGGCGTGTACGGCGATTTTCCAGTATGCTCCCGATGGCTCTATCGCTAAGTGCATCCTCATCGACACGGCAATGGACAAGACTGCGGATGTGGTCATCTCCGACCTCAAGGAGCAGGGAGTCAAGCAGATTGACGCACTTTTCATCAGCCATGCCCACGGAGACCATTACGGCGGTCTGACTAAGGTCTGCAAAGCATTTCCTGTCAAATGGCTGTATCTGCCCGACCCGACAGAGCTTGATAAATATCAGAGGACTTATGGAAATTCCCTCCGCAGGCAGTCAAAGAAGGTGAAGAATTTCCGGTGGTATAAGCAGGGAGACAGTGCCGTGATTGGAGAGATTAAATACCATTGCCTTTTCGCTCCGAAAGCGAAAGACCTCAGCGAGCACGACTCCCATCACTATGTCAACAACATGTCACCGGTCAACTATTTTGAGTGCGGTTCTTTTATCTGGCATACTGCCGGAGACGCACAGAATCCTGCTAACAACCTCTTTGTGTCTGAGATGAAGAAGGCCGGAGTCAGCGCCAAGTGCCACGGCTTGGAATTTCACTGGCACACAGACGGCAATGCCACAAACGACAACCTGATGGAGGCGACCTGCCCGAAAATATGCGTATCGAACTACCATCATCCCGATTGGAGATCAGGCAGGAAAGGCCCGAAGCAGAAAGCGGAGAAGGTCGGAGCGCACTGTTATTCCACTGCGGACGATGGACATGTGGAGATTGATGTAGACGGCAGGAAAGTCACGGTCAGCACATCAAAATCCGGCAAGCACGACACATACACCATATAGGAGGACACCATCATGGACACGCCAATCATTTTTACACCCTCACAGTTGATTACAATCTTCCTGGGAGCGTGTGGACTTATTACAGCAACAGCCGCAGCCGGTGGTGTCATCATCACATGGATTCACAAATTCAAAGCCCCTAACAGGCTACAGGATGAAAAACTCAAAGCCCATGAGGAATGGCTGAAGAAGCATGACGCAATGCTCACAAACGATAACAACCGCCTTAAAAGCCTGGAGGAAGGCACAAATATCACCCTGAAAGCCTTGCTCGTACTTATCCGGCACGGAATAGACGGAAACGATGTAGAAGGCATGAAGCGTGTCCGTGACGAACTGCAAAGCTATCTGATCAGTAGGAAGGAATAAATATAATGACAGAAATCATTACTCTTGCAATCCGACTTGCAATCGCAATCATGACCGGAATCTGTATTCCGGCTTTCAAACACTGGCTTGATACAAAGACAGAAAATGAAAAGCTCAAGCAGATCAGAGATACCGCAGAGACCGCTGTATATGCTGCGGAACAGCTTATGAAAAAGACAGACCCTGATGGTGAAGAGCGCAGGAAATACGCACACAGAATCATTGCTGCGACTGCTATGCGTCTCAGTGTATCGCTTACAGATAAAGAGATTGATTCACTGATTCAGGCGGCAGTACAGGAACTGAATCTGATGAAGCATGGCGGCCTTGAATTTACGGAGGTAGCAGATGAGGACATGGATTCCTGACGTATCAGAGCATCAGGGTAAAATCAACTGGGAAAAGCTCAAAGGCAAGATTCCAGGGGCTATCATCCGCATTGGATACGGTGATGATATACAGCCACAGGATGATATTTACGCTCATTACAATATGAGCGAGTGCAGGCGGCTTGGAATTCCCTTTGCTGTTTACATCTACAGTTATGCAAAGAATGCGTCGCAAATCCGGTCAGAGATTGCACATACAAAGCGGGTGTGCAAGGGATATGATCCGGTATCCTACTGGCTTGACCTTGAACAAAGGGACAACACTGCTATCTGGAGAGTAGCAGCGGATTTGTGGAAAGAGGCCTTCGGAGACAAAGCCGGTGTTTATTCCTGGCAATGGGCATTTGAAAAGCATGTAAGATCAGGCCGGAGATGGGTTTGTGCTTACGGCCCGAACAACGGCAAGCGCAACGACTCATACAAGCCGACTATCAACATGGATGGATGGCAGTTTACGTCCAGAGCAATTCTGTCCGGCATCCGTGGTTATGTCGATATGTCAGAGTGGTATGCGGATTTTGCCGGAGCACAGCCGATTGAGATCAAACCTCACCGGCGAGTGGTCACAAAGAAGGAAGTCGCTGCGCTGATCATGCGACACCTGTGCACACATGATAAACATGGTTACACACAGGACATGAAGGGCAGACAGGGGACAGGCACAGAAACCATTGATATTTACGGAGTTAAGTATACAATCAAGTCTGGAGACCGTGACTGTTCATCTGCCGTCATATCGGCGTATGAAGCAGCAGGAATTTCATGCGGTGGTGCATCCTATACCGGCAACATGAAAAAGTGCATGACCGAAACAGGAAACTTTGCATGGCGGTCAATGAATTTTGTCGCACAGATGGGAGACACCTATCTAAATGAAAAATGTCATACCGCTATGTGCCTGTCAGCAGAACCGGATGTTCTCATGGAGTTTTCTATAAACGAAAAAGGAACGGCTCTTGGAGGCAGAACCGGAGATCAGAAACAGAAAGGAGAGCAGGACTTCACATACGGACGTGGTGAATCACATCTGAAATTGTATTATGATTATCCCTGGAACGGCATTTTGCAGTGTATCAATGATGAAATCGCATTTGTTATTGAAGAAGACGGAACGATCACACGCTCTGACAAAGATGATGGTTATACCGTAACGGAGAAAAAAGACATGGAGATTGTAGCGCCTGAGAAGACAGACACCGACCTTGCTGTTGAAGTGTGGTACGGTGTATACGGAAGCAAAGAAGCCAGAAGAAAAGCCCTTGGAGGCAGATTTGAGACCGTTCAGAAGGAAGTCGGAGAGATCGGAAACAGCCTTCCTAATTTTATCACGGCCAGTAAAGCATACATGAAGAAACACGGCTGTAAAAAACTTATCTGAGCACCAACGGACATGTCCGGTGCAAACCCCTGGCATTAGCTAAAAAAAGCTGTGTCAGGGGATATAAAGGAGATTTTATGGAACAGAAAATGATTCCCTATTTCTGCCATGAAGGTGATATGGCCAGAGCGGAAAGAACAATCAAACGGCTGTGGATTCTCTGTATTCTTCTTATTGTTCTACTTGTTGGCACTAATATTGCATGGATTCACTATGAAAGTTCTTTTACCGATGAGATCACGACAACACAGGAAGTGACACAGGACAGTGAAGATGGAAGTAATAATTTTATCGGTGGAGATGGGGTGATTACGGATGGCAAGACAAACGGTAAAAACCACAACAACTAAAAAGCGTACTCGTAAAACCGGTGGTAAATCGAGCTATAGAAAATGCCCTCGTTGTGGTGGGTCAGGGAGAATCCGTAAATGAAGGAATACACCAACAGCCAAATTTCAGCCGTGATAGATGAATACATCCACTCACAGCGGAACAGAGACATTCTGAAAAGAAGGTATGTTGATGGTATCACCTATGAGCGGATAGCAGAAGAATTTGATCTGTCAGTTCGGCAGGTAAAGACAATTGTATACAGATCAGAGCAGACATTAATTGCACATGTCTGAAATCTGCACTTTAAAAGCACTTCTGATTTATTTCAGGAGTGCTTTTTTAATGCCAAAATTTATGTATGTTTATCGAATACAACAATAACCCTTTGAACAAGCGCACGGATGATTGTGTTGTCCGTGCCATAGCGAAAGCCCTTAATCTGGATTGGCGGTCTGTGTATACCATGCTTTCTGCGCATGGTTTAAAAGAGTGTGATCTATTCCAGAAAAATTACGTCTGGAATGACCTGCTTAAAACCATTGGTTTTGAAAGATACGGAATTGTTGATACCTGTCCGGATTGTTACACAATCAGGGATTTTGCAAATGATAACAAAGACGGCATCTATATTTTAGGCACAGGGGAGCATGTTGTCACGGTTGAAAACGGAAATTGGTTTGATACCTGGGACAGCGGTTCTGCTGTGCCTTTAGTGTGCTTTAGGAGGGCTTAATCATGGCTTACAATTCTGGATTTCCTGCCACTTATCCACAATATTATCCACAGTATACCCCGAATAACTATCAGGCACAGCAAAACATTATATGGGTTCAGGGACTGGAAGGTGCGAAAGCGTACCAAATCGCACCAGGTGTAACGCTTCCTTTGTGGGATAGTGACGCACAGATTATATACCTTAAATCGTGTGATGCTTCAGGTATGCCGTCCATGAAGGTTATAGACTATACAATCCGCTCCGAACCTACAAGGAAGGCGCAGAACGCACTTTCAGGCACAAACAGCACGACAGTAACAGTGGATGATTTGAACGCATTACAGAGCCAGATAGACGCATTAAAACAGCAGATAGAAAGGATGAATCATGAACCCACTTTATCAGCAAATGCAGCCACAGCAGAACAACAGCCTGTTGCAAAGGTTTCAGCAGTTCAGACAGCAGTTTCAGGGTGATCCCCGTCAGCAGATTCAGCAGATGATGAACAGCGGAAGGATTAACCAGAACCAGTATAACCAGGCTGTTCAGATGGCACAGCAATTCCAGAAGATGTTTGGAATCAAATAAACGTTTTCGTTTATAGCATCAACCTATTTGTTTATTATTTTGGTTTCATGTCCGGGTGCACACGGATTTTGAAATATACCGGCACTCAATATGTGGGTGTCGCTAACCGTCAAAAATTAACGGAGGTTTTTTATTATGGCACTTACTGACGACAACATGAACGGAACAGGAATGGTTATGCCCGTCGCTCCCATGATGGGAGGAAACCAGGGTGGATTTGGCTTTGGTGATGGAAACGGCTGGTGGATCCTGCTTCTTTTCTTCCTGCTCTGCGGCAACGGCGGCTGGGGCATGGGTGGATTCGGTGGAGGATTTGATGGCGGTCTTTACCCTTGGATGAACCAGTCGAACCAGATCAACGGTGGTTTCCGTGACCAGATGATTTCCACACAGCTTCAGGGAATCCAGAACAGCGTTACAAGTGGTTTTGGCGATACCGCTCTCGGTATTGCAGGAATCAATCAGAATATCTGCCAGACCGGTAACGGCATTGTCGGCGCAGTAAACGGTGCGCAGAATGCGATCACTCAGCAGATGTATGCAAACCAGATGGCGAATATGAATCAGGCATTCGCCGCTCAGACCGCAATGGCACAGGGATTCAACGGGCTTCAGGCGCAGTTTGCGGATTGCTGCTGCGAGAACCGCCTTGCAAATTGCCAGACTCAGAACGTCATTCAGAGCGAAGGAAGCCAGACCAGATTTGCAGACGCCAACAACACCCGTGACATCATCGAGAACCAGACTCGTGGCACTCAGGCGATTCTCGACAAGCTGTGCGCTCTTGAACTGGATGGCGTCAAGGGTCAGCTTGCGCAGGCTCAGAGGGAGAATGTTGCTCTCCAGAACCAGGTCAACATGGCGACCATGCAGGCATCCCAGACAGCGCAGACCGCTCAGATCCTTGCAGGACAGAGTGCGGAAATTGACGGCGTTTACAACCGTCTGAAAAACTGCCCTGTTCCTTCTATGCCGGTTTATGGGAATACTCCTATCTTCACATGCCAGGGTAATGGCTGTGGGTGCAACTGCGGAATGTGAGGTGTGATCAATGGCAGAATTTTTGAATAATGCTGAACAGCTTGTTTCATTGAATCAGGCAGCAGTTTTTGACGCATCTATTCCATGTACAAGAGGAAATGTCTTTCATGCTGACGGTACGGGGAATTTTATTCTGCGTGGTAACACTAACAACTGCTTTGCACGCTATCAGGTTGTGTTCAATGGAAATATAGCACTTCCGACAGGCGGCACAGTCGGAGCTATTGCCGTTGCGCTCTCTGTGAACGGAGAGACAAGGCCGACAAGCAGAGCGATTGTAACACCGGCTGCCGTTGAGGATTATTTCAACGTGACAAGCACGGCAATCATTACTGTTCCTCGTGGATGCTGTTTCAATGTTTCTCTGCGCAATGTTCCGGCATCGGAAGACCCGACTGTGACACCTGCGCCGGTTATCAGCATTCAGAATGCAAACCTGATCATTAACCGCATTGCCTGAAAGGAGTATGGAAATGCATAAACTTATTGATTATATCTGTGATGAACTCAAGGAACTTGAGCGCAAAGCAGAAAAGAACGGCAGTCTGTCCATGCAGGAAATCCAGTACATGGACACCCTGGCACACGCAAAAAAGAATCTTCTGACCGGTGAAGCCATGATGAATGCGGAAGACGGCGAATCCGGCAGATATTCCATGCCTCATTATGGATACGGGAACAGTTATAATTATGGCGGTTCATATCGCCGTGGCCGTGATTCTATGGGAAGATACACTTCCAGGCGTGGATATTCCTATGACGATGGAATGATCGAAGAACTGCGTTCACTGATGGAGTCCGCACCTGACGAGCGGACAAAATCCGAGTTCCGGCAGTTTATCGCCAAAATGGAAAAGATGTGATGCGATTTGATTCTTGAGCAGGATTTAAGAGAAGCAATTGCAGAATGTCAGGGTAAAAGGAATCCGGATGCCAATACGTGCATAAAACTGGCTGCTTATTTCACGATACTGCAAAACATGTATCCTGATCAGAAACCAGAACCGGCATTTTTCCAGATGGCAAGCGGTACAAATCCGGTTATTGAATACGATTCAGGCACAGAGTTTTCCAGGGCTATAAACGGCCGTAATCCGTCCGAGATCATACCGGTCATAGATGAATTAATGAGCACTTTACAGGTAGTACATCCACGCTTATATGATGGTGTATTGAATAAACTGTAAAACAAAACCACACCGGCGGCGTTATGCTTTCGGTGTGGTTTTTGCCGTCTCTGTGGCTCTCTGTGGCGTTTTACGGCTGTCCATGTCTGTTTATGCCACTGCGCTATAAAACGCCTCTAAGATGCTTATACACGGTCAATCCCTGTCCGCTGTGCCTCTTCACTGACCAGTCGTCTAACAAGTTCCGACTTGCTTTCACCGGTATGGTCTGAAACGGCCTGTAAGAGCGCTTTATCCTGCGCTCCTAAAGTGATTGTGATTCTGTTCTTTGTGCTGTCAGGGCTTTTCTCCCTGTATTTGTAAATTGCCTTTTTCTGCTGTTCTGTATATCCCATCGTTTAAACCTCCTAAAACCCCATGTAAGGCCGTAACCCTACATGGGGCGTGTGTTCATAACTGCAATTGTTCCCCTCTTTACGCCTGCTCTGAAAGCTGCCGGCGTGATCTTGTCTTCCTTCATCCAGGCGTTGTTAAACTTGCTCCATCTGTAAACGCCTGCCGGTAAAGTATCATCGTTTTTTGTTGCTCTTTTGATATAACCATCTTCAACGTATACAGAGCAACCGGCGATTGTGTGCCATCCGTCTTTAATCATAGCTTTTTTCCTCCGTCCCATAATACAGACGATTTCATAATCTGTGTACCTTTTGCCGTCTTCGTCTGTGATAAAATACTTTGCGGTTTCGTCCAGTCTGTCCAACACTCTGTCAAACTCCTTGACTGTATTAACGTCTTCTTCTATAACCTTCCCTACCTCCGGTGTACCATCATTGAACCGATTACCGGTCATGACATTGATGTTAATTTTCATTTTGCTCTTCCCTCCTTCAATCAATTTCAGTGATTGTCACCGTTCCCCTGGTCAGCATGTCGTTCCATTCATCATCTGCATATTCTTTGCAGTCCTTGATGTACTGATCTGCTGTGTATCCGTCTGGCTTGACAACCGTATCAATGGCGCTTGTTGCTCCGGTTACATCATCTTTAAAATCTACCTGATACCGCTTCATTTTTATCCTCCTGTGTGAGTGTTTTCCGTTCCTTGTGAGTATAGAATATCATATACACGTGTATATGTCAACAACTAATTTCAGGGTACAAAAGAACCTTTTTTCGTTCCTCTGTACCCTGGTTTTCACTGCCGGTCAATGTAACTGTTCATGTCTTCATAGCTGTTAAACTCTTCCAAAAAGTCCCCTGTATCATCATAAAGGTTGATTGCGTCAAGCTGTCCGTCTGGCCGGTCAAACTCTTGATAAAACCACTTCCTGCCGTTCCTTGTGATCTGTTCAACGGCTCTGATATAGCCTCTTTTCTCCCATGCCTGCGCCGTTACTCCGGTCACTGGCTTGTGTCCGCAGTAGGCCTGCGCTCCGGCTTTTCGTTCATCCAGGTTTAAAGCCCTTGCTCTTTCCTCTCCCTTTTTGGTGTAGATATACATTACATGTCCTCCACAAATTCATTAAACACGGTGATAAGATCATCATCAGATAAACATCTGAATCGTTCCATCACTTCTTCTTCTGCTCCGACATATTCCATGTCATAAACCAGGTTAAAAAGTGTCTGTTCAATCATTGCTCTGTACTGTCCCATGCTGTAAACCCTCCATGTTGTTATCCGCTCCACTCTGTATTCTTCCTACCGGCTTGTGACGGTCATCGGCTACATTAAAGCGGCTATGTGCCGCTGTTCAAGGTTTTGTGTTCTGCCACTGTTCAATTTTCCAGATCAGAGACAAACCAGAGGCCGCTTTTCTTTCAAAACCTTCTTTGTAAAGTTTTTCAACAACTTTGCTCAGTTCGTTCTTCGCTTTGTTCGCCTCTTCCATAATGCGATTGTACTTGTCTAAATCCTTCAATTTTTACCTCCTATGTCGCTGTTTATCTGTTTACCTACTCAATCACTCGTATCTAACCGTCAATCCTTCTTTATCCAAGATAAACCCTTTAATCTTTCTTTCTTTTTCATCGTAATAATAGTTACAAAATTCCGTGATACCGACTTCGTGCTTTTCCGTATCACCGATTCTTTGCAGAAAAATCGGCTGTTCAAGTGCATAGTAGTTAACCAAACGCATAAAATCTTTTACTTTCATTGCATATCCTCCTATACTCTTTATCCGTTCGCCTGACTCTGTGTTTACACGGGCTTGTCACCGTCCACGGCCACATTAGGCGGCTGCTTTTAAACCGCCTTGTAATATTTGATGCACATGTGCTCTGTGTACTTTACCGCTCCGGTCTGCCAAATATCCGAGAGATATGCTCCAACTTCAATGAATCCGAAATCAGTCTTTGCTGTGGCTTCTACCCAAACATCCATGTTGTCTGTGCCTTCACCGTAAAGATCAAAAGCTCTGCCGTTTTTTGCTGTTGTTGCGTCAGCCTTGAGTATTTCTACGATGTAGTCATTCAGGCCATTCAGCGCTTCATTGATTGCGTATTCAGCCCAACCTTTTGCTGTGTCTTCATCGTTTTCCTTTTCATATGCGATGACCTTTTTGGCTCTGTCGAGATCATCAAGTGTGTAGTTCTTTCTGTAGTCTTTCTCAAGTTTAACCTTCATTTTTTATCCCCTTTCGTTGACCTCTGGCACGTCCCGAAACGACGCTATTAACGCAGTCCCGAACCGGCGATCTGTGAGGCGTTTTGTGCTTGTCTATGTCTAATATTATATACACGTGTATATGTAAATACAATCGGCAGAATAACTAAAAATATACACGTGTATTTATGCAATATGTCCAATGCTAACAAAATGGTTCATGACGGCTATACCGGTTTATCATTGGTCATAAGAAGTAAATAGAAAACTCCCTGTCCTTGCTGAAAGTGATTTTTCCAATTATTCCCCTCCAAAAACGCCTCTTTTCCTCCGGTGAAAAGTCCTGATACATTTCCCATATATCCGGCTTTAAGAGCCGTTTAAGGCCTTCTATGTCCTCTGTATGGCTCTGTGCAGCTTTCCGCTGTAAATCCTCCAGGCGTGCCACTAAGTCGGCCCTGTCGGCTTTGTACGTGTCCAGGTCAATTAGCCCATCTATATATAAAGTTTTCAGTCTATCGAGCTTCTTTTCTGTCTCTGTGATCTGTTCAGGCGTTTTGTCCTTTTTGGTGTCGGCTATCTCATATTGAAGCACTCTTTCCTGTATCATCGGCTTAATTCGTGTGATCAGTTCCCTTTCAATTACTTTTTCCGTTGCGACCTTCCTATTGATGCATTGCTTCGGTGATCTGGCATAGTATCCGGTACATCTATAGTCATGTGTTATTGTGTAGCAGTTCCCCCTTTGCCGTCTCCTGGTATTGCCTCCCATTCTTCGTCCGCACTCCGCACAGATCAGGAGACCTGAAAAAATGTATATCTGTTTTTGGCTCACCTTTATATTGATCTTTAATTTTCGCTGTACATCTTCCCACAGATCAGAAGGAACGATTGCCGGACAGAAGTCTTTAATGCCGGTGTAGTGCTCTCCCTTGTATATAGGAGATTTCAGCATCCTGCGGAATGCCGGTTTTGAAGTTGGCATCCCATAACGGCCTCCGTATGCTCTCATTACTTCGTTGATACTTCCACATGCGGAATACATTTCAAAAGCAGCTTTCACGTATTCGGCGTTTTCGTCAGGAACAAGGTGTTTATTCTCTATCTTGTATCCGGCTGTTGTCGTGCCGGAAATGACCTCTTTTTGGCTCAGTTTGTATTGCTGTACCTGTCGGATTCTCTGGCCGGTGTTCTCTGCTTCAAATTGGGCAATGGACATCATCTGATTTACGATCAGCCGTCCCTGGGGAGTAGTCGTATCGTAGATTGATTCCCAAATGGCTGTCCATCCGACATTGTGCTTGTCAAGGATTGCCTGTGTTGCGGTATAATGCCGGACACTTCGGAAGAAACGGTCTAAACGTGTGAAAATTATCAAATCTATTTTTCCGGCCTGAACATCGGACAACATTCTTTGCAGTTCATCCCTTTGGCTGTACTTTGTGCCGGAAATACCATCATCCAGGTATTCGCCGGAAATGATATATCCCTTTTCCTTTGCATATTTTGTAAGTGCGTCCCTCTGTGCCGGAATGGAATCACCTTCCTTCACCTGTGCGTCGCTACTAACTAAACGCGAATGTACAAAGCCACTCGCATAAATATCACCCCCATTCCATTAATTTTTTGCCTTTTCTCATTATTGCATGAAGTTTTATGTGGTCGGAATTTGTCAACAGCAATAGGTTTTCAATCCTATTATCGGATTTAATTCCATTAATATGATGGACAACTTCTCCCTTTTTCAAAGCACGACCGATGTGTTTTTCCATCACTAACTGATGCTCATATACCGTTCCGTCTTTGTGGCGGAGCGGATGGTTTGGCGCATAAACTGAAACATATCCACTTTCTAAAACTCTTCTGCCGCCTTTCCAATTACTATTTAAACTTCCGGACGAATTTTCACTTTTCGTGCGTGTCTTGATGCTATATTTCTTGAAATATTTTATTATGCACGCGGCGGAAACACCTAATTTGTCAGCTATCTCCTTTTGTGTTAATCCGCTTTTGTATTCTTGTATAAGGAATTTTTTAAATTCCTCATCGCTCATTCCGTGTGTTGTTTTGGATTTTAATCGCCCATTTCTATAAGTATCAATTCCGTTTTCACGCAATATTTTTGCTACGGTTATTACACTTGACACTCCAATATAAGAGCACATTTCTTGGAGCGTTCTGCACTCGTCAATATATGCATGACGTAATTCTTCTTTGGATAATGTGCAAATAAACTTTTTTGGCATATACGCCTCCTTTCATTTATATACACATTATACCACAAATTAACACGGATGTATATTATCGGAACTCACTCTCATATATAAAGCCACTCTTTTCATGAATTACCCCTTATTGACTAATCCAGTCAATTTGATATAATTGGATTGTTCAAGAATACTTGCATTTGGGTTTCTCGTTGTTTCATTTTTACCCCCCTTCGCAAAAAGCGCCTCATGGTCTTTAGTTACCGTGGGGCGCTTTTTATTGGATTATTCAAGATGTTTGAGTGCATCGAGATATGCTTTCACTCTTTTCATCCCATATTTAGAAATCACGTCATACAGTTCTGTCTTATCAATAGAAATTTCCTCAAGACCGAGCAAAAAATCCCCTGTCACATTCAAAGCCCTTGCAATTTTCTTGATTCCTTCTACTGTCGGCTCTCGTTTGCCGGATTCGTAAAGCGTGTATGTAGAACGTGCGATTCCTGTGAGATCGGCAACCTGTTGCTGTGTGAGTCCGCTTAAAGCCCGTGCAATTTTCAGATTATCACAAAATTTTGCGCTCATTGCTTTTTCCTCCCTCCACGCCAATTATACAACAGAACAAACAATACAAGCAATAATTTTGATACAAAATGCAACATTTGTTGTTGACAAGGATGCAATTAGCAACTATAATGTTAACCAGATGTTGCGAAGCGCAACATACATTTTACGGAAGGGGGTGAGAGCGTGTATCCAAATCTGAATGCTGAACAGGCAAGGCTCAAGAAGACAAATACGGAAATGGCAAGGATGCTGAATATCACAGCCTATACATACGGCCAGAAAAAGATTCATGGCGGTTTTACGGCTGAGGAAGCAAAGATTATTTGTCAGTTTTTCGGCCTTCGATTTGAGTATTTATTCGATACGGGACAGACAAAATGAACACGATCAATATTTCAAGGTTAGAAAAAACTTTGTCTGAAATCCTATCAGACAAGCACAACAAAGAAATATTAGTGATGTTGGAGGGGGACGATGATAATAGCGATACTGTTAGTAATAATTCTGTTCCTGGCAAGCGTGCTCGGATTCCTGATGTACGCAATGTGGTATGAAGAGAATAAGCGAAGACAGAACAGAGAGAAGAGAAGAACAGAAGCATGGAAGTCTGTTTTTATACGGACAGACCTCAAGGCATAAAAAAAGCCGTTCTTGGCAGGAACGGCAACAATGAAGGGAGACAAGCACTCGGCAAAGTGCTTTCTCATATAAAGTATAACACATTTTTTCAATGAAGGGAGAAAAACAATGGCAGTAGCAAAGAAAGTTGAAACCGTAGCAATCAGGATGCCGGTCAGGACAAGGGTGAAGATCAGAATCGTGGGTGATACTCCGCTGATTGTCCATTCTTGGGACGAGAAATCAAAGCGGATGATGCTTGAGGAACAGCAGAAGAAAAAGGGCACAAAGAAAGCCCATCCGGAGAGAATTCCATTTGATGACTTCGCAAGGAGCATGTACTGGCTCACACCGATGCCGACAATAACCCACAAAGATAAACTCACCGGAGAGAACCGAGAGATCGTAACAGAGGAACTTTTTGACAAAGCAATCGAAGAGGGGGCAAGGTTCGGTTTTCCTGCAAACAGTTTTAAAAAAGCTGCGAATAGCGGTGCATACAGAAAAGGTTGGGTGCCCGACAAGGTTACACCGAATGGAGCATACTTCCTTTGGGCAGAAGACGGTGGGGAATACGTAGAAATCAAAGGTAGCACTCCGGCGCTCAGAGAGGATATGGTAAAGTTGCAGGGCAAAACATCAGACCTGCGATACAGAGCGATTTTTGAAAACTGGTACTGCGACATGATTTTGGATTATGACGAGAATGGACAGTTCAGCCTTGAAAACATTCTTTCCTTCATTCAGGCCGGTGGCTATTCCGTAGGTGTTGGAGAGTGGAGACCGGAGAAATCCGGAACTTTCGGAATGTTTCATGTTGAAACTGCCTGATCGTGGCAGTTAAGGCACGGCAAAGCAAGACAAGTCCCGTTGCGTTAAGGAATGTTCCGGTTTGGCAGTTTAGGTAAGGTATTGCCGGTTGAGGCGTGTTGAGTTGCGGAGAGGAATGTTACGGCATGGCAGTCAGGGCGAGGATTGGTAATGTGCGGAGTGTTTAGGTTTGTTCAGGTGCGTTAAGTAGCGGCGAGGCATGGCAGTTCTGGTAAGGTAAGGCATTGTCTGGTGGGGTGAGTTGAGGCTCGGTATGGCAGTCGAGGTTAGTCTTGGTGGGAAATGTTACGGCATGTTGAGGCCCGTTGTGGCAAGGTCAGGCAGTTATGGAAAGGTAAGTTAAGGCAAGGTAGTTCGGGTTTTGTCTTTGTACGGCATGGCAGTCGAGGTAAGTCGGGGATTTGCACGTCGAGGGCGGTGATGCGTGGTTTGGCAGTTTAGGTACGGTTAGGCGGGGCACGTCGGGTTCCGTCATGGTACAGCAAGGTATGGCTTGGCAGTCAAGTTCCGGTCAGGTATGTAATGGATGGTTTAGGTGCGTTCTGTCGGGGAGCGGTCTGGTATGGCAGTCGAGGCAGGTTCAGGTGCGACAAGGTATGTTTTGTTGCGGTGGTGTGCGGATTGGCAGTCAAGGTTGGTTAGGGAATGATAGGTTCAGGTGAGGAAAGGTTGGCTTGGTATGGCAGTCGGGGCAAGGTCAGAAGCGGCTCGGTGTGTTTTGGATGTGTACGGTTTGGCAGTCATGGCAAGACGTGTTTTGGAAAGGCATGTCACGTTGCGAACCGGTAAGGCATGGCAAGCACGGGAACGACAACAATGAAAGGAGACAAGATGGCAGCTTTTGAAAGCAAAAAGTATTCGTATAGAAGCGGATACAGTTACAAAGTACCTGCTCATGTGGTTGGCAAAGCACTGGAAAGCATCGAAGAAAAAGAAGGCAAAGTTACAAGTGCATCATTCCTGGAATATTCCAGACCGGAAACATCCGATACGCACAGCATGTTTGAATGGAATGACAGTATTGCCGCAGAAAAGTACCGGCTGAGACAGTCAGCGGCAATCATCGGGCAGATTGAAGTTGAAATTCAGTACATCGACACTTCGCAGGAAGCGTCAGAAATCCAGATCACGCCTGTTCCGGCATTTGTCAATGTGGCCGGTAAGTCAACAAGAGCATCCGCAACATTCGTGAACGTGGTAACGGCACATGAGGACAGCACACTGTGGAAACAGGTTATGCAGAATGCACTTTGCGAACTCAATTCATTCAAGCGCAAGTATGCCAGATACAAAGAATTTGCAAAGGTGATCAGTGCCATTGAAGAAACGGAAGGAGAATTACTGCATGAATGAACCGAAGACAGAGGAAGAGCCTACAGAAGAAGAAATCCAGAGAATCCTTGAGGAAGAGACACGATACTACATCGAACAGGGAATCAACGAAGAAGGGATGCAATATTGAATGTGAATCCTGCGATTATTTCTCTATCTGTATGGAACAGAGGGGAAGATGCAAGGATTTCACCAACTATGAATTGCGAAAAAGGAAGGTCATAGATGAAATCAACCGGCTCAATCACAGCAGATGAAAAGAAACTGCTTGATTATATGTATGAAAAAGCCTGCGACATTGCAGACTATCTTCACCGGAATGGGATGAATGTTCCGGTGTCTATCATGGTTCATCCGGATTACGAAGGTGCAAATGGCGATACCTACGATTACATGAATGCCACTTTCAGTGAGGATTATGAATCCGGCCATGTCAAAAGAATCGCATCACTCAACTATAACTACTATAACGATAGAGCTGAATACAACTGCACAGAATATGAGGATAAAGAAGAAGAATGAATGATTTTCAGGTGACGATCAAACAGCCGGTAATCATCACCGGCAATTTCGAAGAAATGCAGCTTGAACTTTCCAATATGATGCAGGCATATGCCGGACTGGAAGTAACAGAAGCAAATCTTCCAGAAAGGAAAAAAGACATTGCGACTCTCCGCAAGATCAAGGCGGCCATTGAAGACAAGCGCAAGGCGGCAAAGAAGGACTATGAAAAGCCCTTCAAACAGTTTGAAGCAGAATGCAAGAAGCTGACTGGCATCATCGATGAGCAAATCGACCGCATCAACACACACATGGACGTCTACGAGCAGAAGCGCAAAGCGGAGAAGCGTGAGACCGTCAAGCGTCTTTATGATGAAAACATCGGGGAATATGCAGAATATCTTCCGCTTGAAAAGATTAGGCGTCCGCAGTGGGATAATAAAACATATTCTGAAAAGGACATTATCTGTGACATTCAGGAAGATGTTCTTGCTGTCAGGAGCGATTTTCAGACGATCAATACCATGTGTGAACCGTGGGTTGATGAATGCAAGGCGGTTTACCTGGTTTCAGGACTCACCGGAGCACTCCAGAGATACAAAGACCTTGAAAACGCAAGAAAGACCGCAGAAGCCTCTGTAAAGGGCAGTGAACAGCAGACCCATACAGACACACCAATAACACAGGAAATGCCTGTAGAAGAAGCGAGAACCGCCTCAGAATGGACGTTTACAGTTTTCAGCAAAGAAGATGCTGATTTTATCCGGCTCACTTGCGAGTCAACCGGCATCGTATTCACGGAGGAATGACATGGCAGAACAGAAAAACATTTTTCAGCGCATGAGCGCAATCACACAGGAGATCAGCACGGTTGCAAAGAACCTCAGTGTTGATGCAGGAAAGTCCAGTTACAAGGCAGTCGGTGAAGCTGATGTTCTGGCTGCTGTAAAGCCTATCGAAGCAAAGCACGGCGTTTATTCATATCCGTATAACCGAACGATCATTGATTCCGGCGAGATGGTATCTTCCACCAAATACGGAGAGCGGAAACAGCTTTTCATGAGGGTTGCTACTGTATACAGGTTCGTGAACGTGGACAAGCCGGACGAGTACATTGACATAACCACATACGGAGACGGCGTTGACACTCAAGACAAAGCGCCTGGCAAGGCTATGACATACGGTGATAAATATGCACTGCTCAAAGCCTACAAGATTCAGACAGGTGATGACCCTGATCAGAACGCAAGTGAAGACCTCTCGGGAGTCAAGAGAGGAAAACAGCAGAAAGAAACACAGCCTGACCGCACCGGCGAACCGGCATATCCTACAGAGGAATCAATGGTCAATGACCTGATGGCTGTTGCCTCCAAAAACAAAAAGGTAGAAGGAATGCTCACGAAGCTGCTTGAGACCAATCAGGCGAGAGACCTTCCGGAGCTTGCCTTCATGAAACCTGACATTATCAAGGCATGGTGGCAAAAACTTTGCCAGAGGTAAGACATGGACTACACCGGACGGATAAAAGATATGTACAGGGGAATGGACGGTAAATTTACCATTTCCCTGTGCATAGAAGAAGAACCAGGTGACATTGAATCATTGGTAGACAAACAGCTTGCTATCAGGATCACGGAGAAAAAGCTGAAAAGAAGCCTTAATGCAAATGCCTATTTTCACGCACTCTGCGACAAGCTGAGAATGCGTATGCATCCACCTATGAGCATGGCACAGATTAAAAATCATCTTATAGCAGATTACGGACAGATTATGTATCTGGAAGATGGAGTGCCACTGATCTATAAGACAAATGCTCCACCGGAATATGTTTACAATCTTGAAGAACCTCACCTTTTATTGGTGAAAACTGCTGTTGAAAACAAAAAAGCTGTTTACTTCTACAGGATGTACCGTGGTTCTCACACTTACAACACGGCAGAGATGAGCAAGCTGATTGACGGAACTGTTGAAGAATGCAAAGCGCAAGGCATCGAAACTATGACGCCGGAGCAAATTGAAAGGATGATTTCAGCATGGCAACCGAAAAGCGAGATATGAAGAAGGCCGGTAGAGCAGCCAGGGAGAAGGGCGCTCGATTTGAACGTGAGCTGTCCAGGCTGTTCAACGAACACGGTTTTCACACACACAGAGGATATGTTTTTCACAAACAATCCGATGTTGTTGATCTGCTCGGTATCCATGTAGAAGCAAAAGCACAGGAAAGAATGAATGCCTGGGATGCACTTAAACAGGCAATTACAGAATCCGAAAAGCGCAAGGACGGAATGCCGACCGTTTTCTGGAAAAGAAGCCGCAAGGGAATCATGGTCTGCATGAGGTTCGATGACTGGATGAAACTGTACACAATAGCAAGAGGAAAGGTGAAAGATGGCAAGAATACAAATCCGCAAGAAGACACGGTTTGAGGTCTTCAAACGTGACAAATTCACATGCCAGTATTGCGGCAGGATGGCACCTGATGTGATTTTGGAAATAGATCATATAAATCCTGTTGCGAATGGTGGCGATAACGACATTATGAACCTTGTTACATCTTGTCGTGACTGTAACAGGGGCAAGGGAAAGACAGAACTCAGTGACGATTCAATAGTGCAGAAGCAGAAAAAGCAGATTCAGGAACTTGCCGAAAAGAACGAGCAACTTGAAATGATGCTTGAATGGAGAAACGGCCTTTTGCAGATTGAAGACAAAAGCGTTCAGATAGTCGAGAAGGAATTTTGCAACGCTTATAATGTAACGATCACTGAGCACGGCAAAAACAACATTCGGAAATGGCTCAAAACATTTTCTGTTGGTGAACTCCTGTCTGCGATAGATATTTGCAAGTCCAGATATGATAATCCGGATGTTGCATTCGGGAAAATCACCGGTATATGTTGCAATGAACGCAACTATGATGTTAGGAAACATTGCTTTAATTACATCAAAAAAGCAATGACAAATAAAGGGTTCTGCTTCGGGGAATCTGCACTCCGTAAACTCATTTATGAAAATGTGAAAACTGATGATGATTTTGATGCCGCAAAGGAATACATGATAGTCGCCAGGAACTACAGTGAATTTCGTGAAATGCTCACGGGAGAATAAGTATGGCATTCTACAGAACAATATCTATCAGTTTTTGGACTGATAGCAAGGTTGTGGACACGTTCACACCGGAAGACAAATACTTTTATTTGTACCTGTTTACGAATCCACACACAAATCTGTCCGGTTGCTATGAAATCAGCATGAAACAGGTTGTCAACGAAACCGGATACAGCATGGACACAATAGAAAACCTAATACACCGGTTTGAAGATTTCCACAAGGTGATTAGCTACTCAAGGCAGACGAAAGAAATCTTGCTTTTGAACTGGCATAAGTACAACTGGACTAAATCAGATAAGTTTCTCAAATCTCTTGAAAAAGAGATACAGAAGGTTAAAAACCCTGAATTTAGATCATATTTGTGGTCTGTGTTAAGGGGAGACGATACGGTATCTATACCGTATGGATACCGTATGGATACATCTAATACTGTTACTAATACTAATACTGTTTCTAATTCTGATAATAAGAGGGGGGTGCAGGGGGGAGAAATTATTGAACAGTCAAATCTTTCCGAACCAGTACGGGAAAAAGTGCGTGACTTCCTTGCATACCGGCAGGAGATTAAGAAGCCATACAAATCAGAACGCAGTATCAGGTCCCTAATAACTCAGATTGAGAAGCAGGAACAGGCTATCGGCTCTATAGCAGTTATTTCTGTTATCGACAAATCAATACAGAATGGATGGCAGGGCCTATTTTGGGATAAGACAACACAGCAACAGAATCATTCAGCCGCTGATATGGCAGAGATAGCAAGAATGATGGATGAAGGAGTTATATGAACAACGCTCAAACACAGCAAATCCTTGAGCACATCAAAACGATGTACGGCAAGGATTACACACCTGACACAATAAAGCTGTGGGCAGGAACATTGCAGGATATTTCATTCACGGAAGCATCCTATGCACTTGTGTCGTGGTTTAAACACGAACACTGGCCGCCGTTACCGGCTGACATTCGGGAAAAGGTATATAACCTTAAATCGGAGCCGGATGTGCTTGCGTCTCAGGCGTGGGATCAGTTATTGAGGGCATTGCGTAACGCATACGCACCGGAGTCTGAAAGAATCTGGAATGAACTGCCTGAAATCACAAAACAGATTGTTGGTGGTTATGCCACATTCAGGGCATGGGGAAACACGGAGACAGCATCCCTGGAAACGGTTCAGCGCCCCATGTTTATGAAACGATTTGAAGAATTGCAGAGACGCATCCGCAAGGAAGCTGCCGTTGATGAAAAATTCAGAGAACCTTTACCGGCGCTTTCGGGCAGTGAACACAAAGCCATTGAAGCAAAGCCGGTAGAACAGCCGAAACCGACAAGACAGCCGTCCGGTAAATCAAGGGCTGATGATCTGGCAGAACTTAGAAGACGGTTGATGAAAGGGAAAGATGAGAGTCGGACTAATTGATGTGGATGGTCACAACTTTCCAAATTTACCGTTGATGAAAATATCTGCATACCACAAAGCACAGGGAGATAGCGTCGAGTGGTATCAGCCAATGTTCTCCGGCCACATGGACAAGGTTTATATGTCAAAGGTGTTCAGTTTTACACCGGATTATGAATATTTTGTCGATGCTGACGAAATTGTGAGGGGGGGGTCAGGATATTGCATAAAACTTGACGGTAAAAAGGAAATATATGACAAGTCAAAAGACAATCCTTTACCACCAGAGATTGAGCACATATATCCTGACTACTCCCTGTATCCAGAATTGACAAAGGATACTGCATATGGATTTTTGACAAGAGGTTGTCCGAGAGGATGCGGATTCTGTCATGTAGCCGCCAAAGAGGGCAGATGTAGTTATAAGGTTGCAGACCTGTCAGAGTTTTGGAGAGGGCAGAAAAAGATAGTCCTTTGTGATCCAAATATTCTTGCTTGTAAAGACCACATGGAACTGCTTCAACAACTTGCGGACAGCAAAGCAAAAGTCAATTTCAATCAAGGCTTAGACATACGACTGGTAACAGAAAAGAACATGGAACTGCTGAAAAAGATACGGCTTGAAAGCATACATTTTGCATTTGACCGTTGGCAGGATAAAGACATCATAGAGCCGAGATTGAGAGCGTTTGCAGAAAAGACCGGATACAACAGAAGCAAAGGACGAGTGATGGTCTACATCCTTACAAATTTCGATACCACGTTAGAGCAGGACATATACCGGATACAGCTATGCAGGGAACTGAATTTTTCACCATACCCGATGATCTATGACAAAGAACACTGTGCACCAGTATACAGGAAACTGCAACGATGGTGTAGCAATTTTATCTTCTGGTCTGTGCCAACATTTGAGGAATATGAAAGGGGGTGATTAAGTGTCGAAGGAAAGAAAAACCTGTTTTCTGTGTGGCCGGACAGCCTACACAGAACGGCATCACATATCTTTGGCGGAACAGCGAACCGCCGATTAAGCGAAGAGGAGGGTCTTGTCGTTGACCTTTGCCCTGACTGCCACAACAGACCGCCGAACGGAGTGCATTTCAACAAAGAACGGATGCAGAAACTCCATGAAATGGGACAGTTGAAGTGGGAAAGCGATTTGTGGGTAAAAGGAGTTTTGCCGGAAGATGCGAGACAGGCGTTCATGAAGAGATACGGAAAGAATTATTTGTGAGGGAAAAATGAAAGCATACAAAGGATTTGATAAGGACATGCAGTGCAGAGGTTTCCAGTATGAGGAAGGAAAGACATACGAAACGGACAAAGCTGAACTGTGTGAGACAGGATTTCACGCCTGCGAAGACCCGTTGAACGTCTTCCAGTACTATCCCCCTGGAAGAGGAAGCAAATACCATGAAGTCACTCTTGAAGGTGTCACAGATGAAAAATCCGATGACACAAAGAGGGTAGGCACAAAGATCACTGTCGGGGCAGAAATCGGTATCCCTGGCATCATCAAAGCACATGTTGAGTACGTCAAAGAAAACGTCACAAAGCATGTAGAAGCCGGTGATTCTGAGGCTGTTGCGGTTGGCGATAGACAATCCGCATCAGCCGGAGAGTCTGGCAGTGCATCAGCCGGAAGGTCTGGCAGTGCATCAGCCGGAAGGTCTGGCAGTGCATCAGCCGGATGGTATGGCAGTGCATCAGCCGGAGAGTCTGGCAGTGCATCAGCCGGAAGGTCTGGCAGTGCAGTAAGCAGAGGGAAATCCGCTGTTGAAGAAAACGGCGTTGCCGTTGCTCGTGGAAACGGTAACAGGGTAAAAGGTGGAATTGGTTCTGTTTTGGTACTGGTTGAAGAAAACAAAAACAACTGCGAAATCAGGCACTGGAAAGCGGAAGTTGTTGATGGTGAAAGAATCAAGGCTGACACATGGTATCAGCTTGATGAACACGGAGAATTTCAGGAGGTAAAGGAATGAGCAGAATCGGACTTTATCACGGAAACAAAGTCACATTCACACACCGAAATCCTCAGACCGGAGAATTTTGGACTGATGATCTCGGCAAAGTTGGAAGATGGGTTGACAGCAAGGACATCAGTTTCGACCTGGAGCCTAAGAAGTGCAAAACCAGATTTCACAGGAAAGAGAGGTAAAACATGAATCATGTCGCAATCGTAGGCCGCATGACCGCTGATCCGGAAGTGAGATATACACAGGGAGACAATTCAATGTGTATTGCTTCCTTCACCGTAGCACTTGACCGAAGGAGCAGGAACGCAGAACAGACAGCCGATTTCCCGAACTGCGTGGCATTCGGCAAGACCGCTGAATTTATCGAGAAGTATTTCCACAAGGGAATGAAAATCGGCGGTACAGGCAGGATTCAGACAAGGAACTATACCAACAGAGACGGCCAGAAGGTCTATGTAACAGAAATCGTCATTGAACAGGCTGAATTTGTCGAAAGCAAAGGACAGCAGAGCGCACCGGCAAAGAACAGCACAAAGTCAAGTGATCCGCTTGATGGTTTCATGAACATTCCTGACGGTATTGATGAACTTCTCCCTTTTAATTGATGGAGGTAAGAATGGTGGGTGAAAAAGAAAGACAGTATGCACCGGTAAAGAGATTCGTATTTCCGGCCGGAGACTGCGGTGGAGAGATCAGGATTAATATTCCTATGACTGCAAGCAAAGCCGATGTAATCCGCATGGCGAAGATGCTCATGGTCGCTGCGGAAGATTGGGAAGAACCGGAAGAATATCTTAATTGACCGATGAACAGCGTACAAGCCCCTTAGAGCCGTTTTCACTGTCCGGCAATAAAATACACGCCAAAATCAGAAAAATGGCTCACAGGGGACGAGAACAGCCAAATTTAAGGAGATACGACATGAAAACAAAACTCACAATTATTCTGATGTGCCTTTTGATGTGCACACTTCCTGTATCTGCTAAAACGCACGATACCTTTTCGGGAAGAGTGAAAAATGCGAATGGCGACATCTTCATCATCAAGAACAATAAAATCAGGGTCGGAGCTTTCAAGTACAGAGGGCATCTGTGCTACGGCAGGCACAAGAAAACAGCCTGGTATCCGGCAGGGTCGCTGACAAACAGCGCATACCGGTACATTGATAATACTTGTTACCTTTTCGATAAAAACGGTTATGCAGTGACCAAAAGCACCAAAAACGTGAAGATCAATCCTGTGACATGGGAAGTCTACTGGTGGTACATCCCTGGTAGCGGTCACAGATGGAGATACAACACACGAAGACACAGATATGAACACAAGGTGGGCTGTAAGTTCGTGGAAGTCGGAATGCAGTGTTATCCGGCAGACATAGAAAGGACATATTGAATGAGGGTACTGATAGACGCAACAAAACTCAAGGAATCTTACCTTCCGCACAAGCCAAAACCGAAACCGTACCCAATGGAAAAACCGCCAAAGAAGAAGCGCAAAATCATCAGAAGAGGATGCAACAACGGAATATACGGAAGGCCGGTTACATACACACCTGAACAGGACAGGTCAATACTTGAGATGAAAAAAGCAGGATATACCTACAAAAGAATGGGTGAAGAAATGGGCAGATCGGCCGGTTCAATCCGTGATCGTTACTACAAGCTGAGGGACAGAGGATGTATGAAGTGAACAAACAGACAGATGAACACGGAAACAGCTTCTGGTATTGCCATAGAAGGGGATTCCCTTATGTTCCGGTATTCGGTTCAATCGGCAGCTACAAGAAAGCGAAATCTGTCTGTGACATGTACAACAAATCAGTAGGAGCAAAAAAACCGAAGAGGAAAGACGAATGAAGCAATATTGCCGATATTGCGTGAATCTATGCGTAAACAATTTTCCGTACTGCAAACAAAGGGAACTGGTTTTATCGGTTGCCACTTGCAAACATCCAAATAAATGCAGTGATTTTGTTTTTGCTGATGTAGAACCGGAATATCAAGACGCATTTGGTGAAACAAACGGCTATCATCCGAGACAGCCGAAAAAGACTGTTCCGCAGAATTGGGAACAGATGGAGTTACAGTTATGAAGCACAATGAAAGGAAAAACACCTAATCCCGTTGATAAACGGGTTGAATATAAGGCTGTCAAATGTATTTGTAAAATCCATTATTAGTAGCGTGAAAGCCAGAAATGGCCGTAGCATGGGAAGGCATAATGGATTGACCACTCACGGATTATGTGTAGTGGTCGGTGTTGAAACATTCAAGCGAGGAATTAAGGCAATGGCAAGCCTTACCACTCGAAGTAAAAATCCTCATGACGAAAGCAAGAATCAGAGGATGGATTAACGAATACGGCAAAGATGGAGTTTATATCAGTTTTTCGGGAGGAAAAGACAGCACAGTATTACTTGATCTTGTCAGACAAGATTATCCGGACATACCGGCTGTCTATATAGATACCGGTCTTGAATATCCAGAACTGAGGAACTTTGTAAGAGCGCATGAAAATGTTACCTGGTTAAAGCCTGAAATGAATTTCAGGTCTGTGATTCAAACATACGGATACCCATTCATAAGCAAAGAAATATCAAAAAAGGTTTATGAGTGCCGTTCTGCTGAATCGAAAGGACATGAATCATACGCAAGAAAACAGTTTCAAGGAACATACAGATCAAAAAACGGCAAAACAAACTTTTATTCAATCACTAAATGGGGATTTCTTACAGAAGCACCGTTCAAGATTTCTTCTGAGTGCTGCTCTGTAATGAAAAAGAGGCCGGCGAAACGGTATGAAAAAAAAACCGGCAGAACACCAATAACAGCGCAAATGGCAGAAGAAAGCCTGCTTAGAAAGCAAACATGGATGAAACAAGGCTGTAATGCTTTTCAAGCTAAAAGACCTATGAGCAATCCAATGGCATTCTGGACAGAACAGGACGTTTTGCAATACATCCGCACAAGAGGCATAGAGATAGCTTCTGTCTATGGAGACATAGTAGAAGAAAACGAGATCACCGGCCAAATGACAATAAGTGATTACATACAGGCAGAACAGCCGAAATTAAAAACCACTGGATGCCGGAGAACCGGCTGCATCTTCTGCGGTTACGGATGCCATAGGGAAAAGCCAGGTGAAGGAAAGTTTGAACTGCTGAAAATCACACATCCCAAAATCTATGATTTCATCATGAGACCGTGGGAAAAAGGAGGGCTGAATTACAAAGAAGTCATTGATTGGCTTAATGAACACGGAGGTTTACACATTGGTTATTAAAAGAGAGGAAGAACGCTAAAATACCGGATAAATCCGGTTGCTGATGATTCAGAACCATCAGCGCAAAATTTGATGAATGGTTGACAGAGATTGGGACGGTTCGCCTTGAAAAGTCTAATGGACAGCGGTAATAACTTCCGTCCCTACATGCCAGAATGACAAATGATCCATACTGCGGTATATGCGTAGTGTGGTGGCGTGATAGAGAAAGAAGCAGCAGATGCTTTTCTCAAGTTTTTAGAAGACAGATTCAGGAACAAAATCAATCCTGAACAATACTATCTCAGCTATTCCGGTGGTAAAGACTCACACCTTCTTTATTGGTTCATCAAAGAATGGTTGCATGAGGACAGAATCACAATAGTTTCTGTTAACACCGGCTTCGAACTTGCCGAGATAAGAAACAGAATGATCAAAAACAGTGATGTTGTTTTACATCCAGTAATGCACAGAAGGGAGATTAAAAAGAGGTTCGGTATTCCTTGTTTCACCAAACAACATGATGAATACATTGACCGGTATCAAAAAGGAAATCGGTCAAAAAACACGATGGATTACATCATGGGGAATAATCCGAAATACAACCTGAGCAAAAAGGCCATGAACTTACTTTTATCCGGAAACCTTCACAGAATCAGCCGACAGTGCTGTGTATACAACAAAGAAAAATCCATGAAAGCGTGGGGCAAAAAGAACCACAGAAAAGCAATCATGGGAGTAAGGGGAGCGGAAAGCCAGACAAGAGAAGATCAGTACACTTCGTGCTTAAAAAAGAATGGTGATTTTAATCCTCTTTATGACTGGACAGATGAAATGGTAGACCTGGTTTACCGTGTTTATCAAATCCCTATTCCAGAATGCTATCAGTATTTGGAGCGCACAGGCTGTGCCGGATGCCCTTATGGGAGACACATCGAAACAGAATTATCTTTACTTCCTGATCTGCAAAGAAAAGCAAGCATTGATTTCTTCCGTGAATCCTATGATGTGTTAGGAGTGGATTACAACAACATTCAGCAAACGATGTATGTAGGAGAAAAATGAAACCTGAAAATTTGAAAAAGGTAACAGAGGCAATCATGGATGAATTTGGCTGTAATGAGAAAGTGGCTGAATTTTGTGCAAAAGCCGCAATGGATGGAGTGCATAAAGCTCTGATAGAACTTGTGAACAAGCTGTATGACCCGAAGGAGTGAAAAAATGAAGGGAATTAAGGTTTATGTAACCACAAAGGCAAGAACTTTTCAGCCGGAACAGTTTATCGAAGTATACGGCACTTTCAAAGAGGCAGAAAACGCACTCAGGAAAGAATTTCCTCACATGCGGAAAAGCCTGGAAGAAAA
>OCTX011680276.1_pt1 | contig 56569 bp, 81 predicted proteins | sample 1539691 | NCBI WGS metagenome assembly OCTX01 (sample SAMN02144231, study PRJEB22623) | gut metagenome | biome: sheep rumen | host: Ovis aries | place: New Zealand
CTTGCTGACGACTGCTACTACAACATGTTCTCTGGCTGCTCGTCCTTGACAACTGCTCCTGCCTTGCCAGCAACAACGCTTGCTGTGTATTGCTACTTAGGTATGTTCAACAACTGCAGATCTTTGACAACCGCACCTGAACTTCCAGCTACAACACTTGCCAACGGCTGCTATTCCAGCATGTTCTACAACTGCACATCACTGACAACAGCTCCAGCATTGCTAGCAATGACACTTGCTGACAGCTGCTACGAGTACATGTTCTTTAATTGTCCAAATGTCATAGAAATCAATGTTAACCTCACATGCGAGTATGTTGTAAAACATGCTTTGGAATGGGGTCTTGGAATTGATGCACATTATAACAAGTTCTTAGTAGTTGCATACTGCTCTGATGGCGTTGTTGTCATAAACGACAACAGCGGATCTTCAAGTGATGGTGGGTCTGGTGCAACAAAAGTCACATATGTCGATGGAACCAAAAAGACATTCAAGATAAAAGGCAAATTGTTGTCAAATTCAATTGAAAACATATCAAATGTAAAAGAAGTTAAAATTGGCACTAATGTGACAGATATCGGGAATTATGCGTTATACAACTGCATGGAACTTACGAGCGTAATGATACCGAGCAGCGTGACGAGTATTGGGGAAGAGGCGTTCGCTAGTTGCCGTGGGCTTACAAGCGTGACAATACCCGACTAGGTGACGAGTATCGGGTCTTATGCGTTCGGTGGTTGCAGCTCTCTTACGAGCGTGACCTTCTCTGGCAAGGACAAGGCAACTGTCCAAAGCATGGCAAACTACAACTAGTGGGGATTTTATTCTGGCTGTGTCATCCACTGCACAGACGGAGATATCACATTGTCGTAAATAACAACTATGACGACAAGAGTGGATATTCTGGAAGTTGATGGATGACAACACTTAAAATTTACATGGCTTAAAAGACCATTGGCATTCGACTTGGGTGCATATGATGGAAAAGACTCTTTGTTTTTGAGAAACAAAGGATATAAAGTTGTTGCTGTAGAAGCAAATCCCAAAAGGTATATTTACAAGATAAAGCCTTTAGTTATCTCTGTGGTGAAATTGCTTCTGAGAATGTCTGCATATCCAAAACAAATGGGTATGTGGATTTTCAAAGGAAATAACAGAGTGAAAAAACTATATATTGAGTGAATACCATGTCTTTAGAAATTAAACCTTTCTTCACCGCTGTACATTTTTGTGTATTCAATATTGGGTTTGCCCTTGTGCATTGAACGACTTGGAAAAATGTTCTTTTGGGCAAATATGCATTTTTTTGACAGCAATATGTTTTCATTCATGTTCAACGCAGAGACATCGGCTACTGGATTTTCTTCAAGTTTTTGCAATATTCCATCATAGTAGTGATTGAACACTATTTGAGCATGTGAACCCCACGCTTTGGCGTTGGACACGAATCCATTTGAATATACAGCCAATGAGTCTTCCACTATCCTATAACCTAGACGAAGACATAGACAACTAGATGGAACAATACTCAATGTCTTCTGCAATAAGTCTTTTGCATCAAATGACGGAAGTGCATCTTCTTCAAATATGCAAACATATGGCCAGTCAAATGCTTTTGCCAATGACACTATCATGTAGTGTGAAATGGTGCAGTTTATGATATGATTTGTCTTTATGAACCCTGCCTGTCTATATACACCATTCTTGAATTGCGCCCCTCTAAACGGCCTTGGTAAAGGAGAATCTAATCCAGCTTCAATGAATCTCTGATTGAATGTAGCAAGTTGCTCACTATCAATTGTTATAACAAAAGAATGCTATAGCATTCTTTTTAAGTCTATGTCCATATAGTCATTCATTTTCAAACCTCGATTTTCCACTATATGTCATCTTTAGAACTTCTTGGAGTTGATTGTAGATGTTTTGCTTTTTACTACAATCTTCATTGCCATCTTTGTCTTTGGTCTTTGATTCATCCGAAACTTTTGTGTCATTTATGCACACTATCTTCGCTTTGCTGTTTATGACTACACTTCCTATGTTGTCATTGCTGGTCTCTACATAGCACAGGCTCATCTTTCCCAAAACTGCCCTTTTGCTCATCAATGTGTAGTCTGGAAACAAGTACTGTGTGAAGTTCCAAGGCTGCCGAAACTTGTTGCATTTCTTGTGTATCTCGTCACCAGCCAACTGATGCACCTCTTCGCAGCAACTTTTCAACATTGGCGACATGGAGTGCTTTATATAGAAGTAGTGTATGCCATTGTCATTGTACTCTGTCAACCTTGCCGCAAGTCTATATGAGTTCTTGCACTGCAAGTTGAACGACCTTCTTGCCTCGCCCCTGTGCACCAGTTCATATATCGGCAATCCATCCTCTGTAAAGAAGTCCCCAACAACCATGTCGTTCATCGGCATCATGTCGTCGTTGCTGTATATGAAGTGCTCTGCAAGTCCAGATATCTTGCACAAGTACATCTCTATTGTGGTGCTGTTGAATGTCGGCAGCAGGTCTTCTGGGATTATGTCCTTGTGGAGAACGACATGAACTTTGCTCTGGTCAAGCCACTCCGGAACCTGCTCTATGTTCGACACGACCAAGTGGATTGTCCGTATGAATGGCATGTGCTTCTCCACACCTCGAAACCAATACTTGAATATGTCCCAGCTTCTGTATCTTTGTGGGGAGAGTTTGACCTTGTACTATGACACTGCCTAGCGCCAGACTGGGTCTCTGTCGTCAACATATGTCACAACTAGATCAATGGGAAAGGACATCAGTCATTTCCTTTATCTGATGGTTGGTTGCTTGCCTCTTGCTCTTCCTTCAGCTTAGCCATCTGCTCCTCGTGCATCTTCTTCAACTTCTTGATGTCGCTCTTCTCGTAGTTGATGTGCACTATCTTTTGCCCGTTGTCTATAAGTTCCTGTGTTATCTTCATAGTGTTTTCTTTTTATATATTTACAATGTAAATAGTGACCATGAAAGCAATTGCATCTGTACTAGTGCTGTTTTGCTGTCTTGCAGCTTTCAGCTCACAGCTGTCCTTGCATCTCGAGAATGACTGCTTTCTTCCAGACAAAAGCCTAGGAAAAGGTGATCATGACTACACCCACGGAACGTGTGTTGAGTACATTGACAACAGCTTCTTCCACTGGAAGATTGGCTAGAACATGTATGCTCCAAGTGACCTGAAGCAGAAAGACCACATTCCTGGAGATCGTCCTTATGCAGGAATCCTCTATGGAGGCATTGGATATGAGTTCTTCAGAGACTATGACCTAAACTGGACACACTATGGAGAGCTAGACTTTGGCATGATTGGACCGGCTGCATTTGCTGGACACACTCAGAAGTTCATACACAAGATACTCAACTGCAAAGATCCTCAAGGTTGGCACCACTAGCTCCACAATGAGTTTGTGGTGAATGGACAGTGGTGGGAGAAGTACAACTGGTATCTGTGTGACTATGTGGCAATAGTTCCTAGGATTGGCATCTTTGCTGGAACAATCCAAGATGCAGTAGAAGTTGGGTGTGACTTGAAAGTAGGCTGGAACCTCAAGAATGACATTGGAAACAGCATAATGTTCAGTGCAGTCCAAGGAAAAGGGCGCTCTTGGCTAGATGATCTTCAAGCTTACATCTATGTCGGAGTTGATGAGAGATACTACTTGTATAACCACTTTCTCGAAGGCTCTTTCATCAGAAGCAAAGACAGAGACTAGCATCTTGATGTAAAGATTGAGCCATTTGTTGGAGAAGTGCAGTGTGGAGCATGCATCAAGTTCAAGAGCTTCATTGCAAGATACTACATGGTGTTTCGGCAAGATGAGTTCAAAGACCAGAAGCACTCACCAAACTATGCTGGCCTCTCATTTGGCTGGCTCTGGTAAATATCTGCATGAGTATTCCTATTTAGCCAGATCTTGGTCCGGCAGAAGACCAAGATATAGTTGAGACTACAACCTTCATTGGAACATCAATAAGTGATCTATCTAGCTAGGTTGGAGAGCTAGATGCACAACTGTATGGATTTGATGATCTTCCTGGAGATGGAGACATTGGATATCTTAGTTCAGCAATAAGAAGACTAGAGCCATCTAAAGCTAGAAGCTCTGTCAATGACATTGGTCTGCAGAAGCCAGAGAGTGATGCAAATCTTCTCTTGAAGATCAAAGTGTACTCTGACAGGAAGATGACCAAGTTGGTTGGCACTATTGATCTCTCCAACAAGAAGCAGTGGAAGTACTTCAAAGGCTTGCTAGTTAGTCGCTAGAGCAATGAGAAGTATGCTAGTGATCCAGTTCTCTCATCTCTGTATTCAAAGACTCTCTGGATAGATCCTTACACCATCAACAAGATGATGAATGACCTAGATCCAGATGGAACTTGCCTTGAGACTTCTTGCTGCAATCCTGGTGCAGGTCCTTGCCCACCGGACTGTGATCAGAAGACTTTGTTTGATGGATTCAGTCCAGCATTCAACTGTGCTCCGGTGAATGTCAGCTTCTTGCAGTGGCTAGATGACACCGGCAACTCAGGCAGCATTGGAATTGACACTAGATTCTACACTGAGTCAATCTGGTACTAGGTAGACAAAGAGACCGGTGCTGTCTAGAATGTTGATGTCTACTCGCAAGTAGTTCCAAGCTACTCAGAAGTTGGAGGAGGACAAGATACAACATTTCTTCTTGATCGTCGAAAAGGTGGATATGTGTCAGCAGATGTCTAGATAAGTGGAAACAATGAGATTAGTGGAACTTCAACCGCAAAGTCCTTTGTCACAAACTACAGAACAGACAAATATGTCAACAGCATTCCTTATGCCGCATCGATTGTTGCTGGAAAGTCTAACTAGTTTGCAGCATCTCTCAATTCATCTGTCATTGCTGGGAATGACAATAGAATATCTGGTGTTGGAGCTGCTAATCTCTAGTTTGTGTTTGGTCTTAGCAACATCACTGAAGCCGCTGGTGTCTAGACATCAATGGTAGTCGGAAGAAGCAATATCTTGAGTTCAGGATCTAACTCAACTTATGTCTTTGGCCAGCAAAATGTGGTCAAAGCTTAGAACAGCATTGTGTTTGGTGGCTAGAACACAATGAGTGGTGTTGACAACAGCATTGCTCTCGGACTTAGCAACATCATCTCTGCAGCAAATGCTCAGCACATTCCAACTGTTGCTCTTGGTGGCTGCTCAGTTGTCTCTTCAGCTGGAGCATTTGTCTGGAACACTATAGATCAAAAAGGATCTGCAACTATATCTAAGTATGGAGATCATGGAAGTGGGTCATTCAATGTCAATCCAGCAACTGGACTAAGTGGATTCTACATTGGTGATAGCAACTTCATTGAATGTGTAGTCTCAGCGATTCAGACTATGTCTGAACAGTAGAAGACTGCTTTAAGAGAAGCTCTCGGTCTTTGAGTCAGCTGTCAAATGACGCTGTATATCCACTAGCCAGATCTTCAATTGAGCATCTGAGAGAGTCAACTTGGCCGCCAACTATCTTTGTGAATCCACATTGTCTGAGCAAGCTGTCACTAGCTAAGAGTGGGTATATGTATGGATACACATACATGCTGGTGCAAAGACCAAGCTCAGCTAGCTATTGGCATCCATCATCTAGATCTTGCTTGAACAATGCCATCTTCTGCAAGACACTGCTTCTCTAGTGCTGCAAGTCTAGGTGGCAGCAGCCATGCAGTGCAAGCTAGCAGAAGTCAAGCGAGAGAAGCTCTTTCAGCTAAGACACTTTCATGAAGCCTTTCATCTCATAGAGTGATGATCTAAGTCTGTTGGCATCTTCAAGTGTCTTTATGCATCTGTTGCAAGCATTGTGGAGAACATGTGACTCAACTGCATACGTCTGTTCAGCATCTTCACTAGCATACAGTCCGCTGGAGAAGCCTAAGATGCAGTCGACTTCTAGAGCTTGAAGCTTCTGCAAGTTGTCTTTTATGAAGACATACTGTGAGAACAAGCAATCATCAAAGAAGACAAGATCCTTAGGCTTCAGCAGTTGGCAGATCTAGTCTTTCAGAAGATGTGCATGATGCACTACAACTCGTCTTCTTTGCATCAATTCCCTAAGACTTAGATCTTTCATCAACTATATTGTATTGTGGTGATGTGATATAATCATATCATGAGACTTTGGCATCAAAAGCTTATTCCATATCTAGACAAGAAAAGACTTCTAGGGCAGCATCGTGAGTGCTGTGCTCTCAGAGGCAAAGGATGGGGTAAGAAGCACAGTGTTGTAGACTATGTGTTTGAGCATGGTCTGGATCATCTGTATGAGTATCATCTGCTTGTCATGCATGAGATGGCACAGCAGTTCAATGCAAATATAGATGTCTCTTGGTATGACAGAACATATCGTGGAAAAAATCTGCCACATGCGCAGTTGAGTGAAGTTGGCACTTACCTATATCGAAAGCAAGACAAGCAGCTAATATATTCTGAGCATGATGATGGATATCTGAAAGAGTGCTTGCTGAATCTCAAGTCAAAAGGTGCAGATCTTGTCAATGGAGAGTCAATTGAGCACATGCTGGTAGATCTAGCACTGAGAGGAGTGAGGTGACAAAAATGAAGACCAGACTTCTGAAGAGATGGAGATGGCTGTGCAAAATCTCTAAAGTAGACTCTAAGTTTCTTCGACTAGCAAGTGCATATCGCTCACCACTTGGTGACTTGTTCTTTGCTTGGTACATGAAGAGACATCATTTATATGACAATATCAGGCTTGAGTGCGACATCATTGGTGTCAGTCCATATGGAATTTGGAGAAAAACTCATCCACTTCACAGCAAATATACGCCATCATGCCGCTTGAGAGCGAAGAAGTTTGTTTGCGACATAGATTTTGCTTCTATGTACATGACACCAATTCGTCCAATTCATTACATTGAAGTTGATCAGGTCTTCAAGTCATCTGAAAATCTCTAAGATCAGCCTAAATACAACTTAGTCTACAATTGTAGAATCATGTTTATGCAAGAAGGTATTCCAACTTCAGTGGTAAAGACTTTAACTTTAGACTCTAGCTTTGAGTTTAGAGTCGAACAAGACAACAACCAAACTTGGAAGATCAAAGATGGACTTTCTCTAGTTGTTGAGACTAGCAGCGAGCATGAAGGAATTCTTGAATATTGCATTCCAGCGATATCGGTTGATGGATATCTTGACTTGAGAGAAGACCATCTAGAGTCACTTGAATCAACTTTGAAGAGCCAGCTAGGATTTGAGATCTCAACTTATGCACTTGCAGAAGATGGCAAGCTGTCACCAAAAGCAATTGAGCTCAAGAAGAAGCTGCTAGATGTGTTTGAGAGGAAGTGAATGATGTCTAGCAACATGACAATGGATACCATCAACAATCGAACAATCAATATTTGAGATAAGACACAAAGAGCAAAGTACACTGAGATGAGCAAATACCTAGTTCTGAAGACATGGAGTGACTATGACTGTGGTGCACCATGTGCTGGAATTGTCAATGACAGAACATATGACACATGGCAAGAAGCTTATGATGCAATTGTGAAAGACATTCTCAATGACTATGATGTGTCTTCACTTGATGAGATTGAAGATGAATATGAGCTTCCAGACAGAAATGAAGTTGGCAGCCGCACTCACAAGTGTGGAACTGCTTGGATATCTGGCTGTGATGGTGAAACACTTTACGACATACAGACAATAGAGGTGAAGTGAAGTTGGCAACAGTTGAAGATAGCTGTCTTTCTCAGCATAGGAAACAGTAAATGAAGATTCTTGCTACATCTGACATGCATGGAAATCTAGAGAAGCTAGATCTCACCGGAATTGGCATCGCACTCTTTGCTGGAGACATTGCACCATTGAGAGGCATAAGTGCATGGGATGCGTATGACCAACTAGAGTGGATGAACACTGAGTTCTATGACTTCTGCTCTAAGTGGCCATCAACAAGCATTGTGTTTGTGCCTGGAAACCACGACTTCTTCCCTATAGTCAAAGAGAGATTTGGAACTAAGCTTCATGGCTATAGCCTCAGTCTCAAACTAGCTGCTAATGCAACTATGCTCATTGACAGAGCAGTTGAAGTCAAAGGTCTCAAGATATATGGAACACCATGGGTTCCGATCATCTCATATCGTTGGGCATTTGAAGCTGAAAGTGACAGGCTGAAGAAGAAGTTTGCAGCCATTCCGGAAGGACTAGACATTCTTCTGACTCACACACCACCTCGCTATGACTATCTTGATGTGTCACTTGACTATGGAGTTGACTCTGACAAGTTTGGAAGCCAAGAGCTTGCTGAAGCAATAGCAATCAAGAGGCCAAAGATGTGCTTCTGTGGCCACATCCACACCGGCAGTCACGAAATGTCTAAGCTGAATGAGTCTGAAGTCTGGAATGTTGCAAGAGTGAATGAAGCTTACAACATAGCATTTGAGCCAACTGTATTGGATGTCTGAATGGATGCCGTCCAGCAAATAACTAGAAAGATCTGCCATCACTATGAGATGCTAGCAGACAAGTACCATGAGCTTTGGCCAATGGTTGACCAAGTGTACCACAGTGAGTCTTGGCAAGACATGTGGCTGAAGATTGACTTGTTAGGTCTGGCTGTAGACACAGATGTCTTCATGATGCTTTGTGAGACACTTTGCTACCACTATGGATTTTGGGCTCACACAAAGCCAAGGTTCATGGCATTCAAGAAGTTTCTCAGGCTGAAGCGGCCAAATCCACTGACAAAAGTGAAACTCCAGAAGAAGACACTAGATGCAGTCAGAGAAGAGTACAAGCAGCTTGACATTGAGATGTTCATAAATCCAGTGGCTAGAGTTCCAGGAAGAATGGCAGAGCTGAGAGCTTGGCAAAGCATATATCTGATACTTGAGCAATGCCAGGATGGCAAGAAGAGTCTATCTAAGAAGAAGAGCACGGAGAGATGAGCCATCCAAAGACATATCCAATACAGATCTGGTTTCTTGATGATGATCTCCAGAAGTCAGCTGAGTACCAGACTAATGCTACTTTGCTGAAGTCAATTGATGGATGCTATCAAGCTCTAGTTGCGGCAAGACTCTACTTCATTGGAATCAGGACAAAGACATTCTTCAAGCACTACTTCTCAAAGGAGAAGGCTAGAGACACAATGGACAGATTCTTTCCACTTTGGCCATTGAAGAGAAGACCTTCTTTCCAGAACTATGCATCAAAGACAAGCAAGTGGTGCAGAATGTGCAAAGAGCACTATGACTATGTGAAGAGATATCTTAGACTCTTGCTAGATGAGTACCAGTATCGATTCAAGAAAGAGCATGGCCTTGCTAAGTTCTTAGAGTGGCTAGATGTTGATGCTCCATCTCTAGACATTCCAGAAGCTCATTTGTCTAAAATCTCAATACCATGGAAGTGCTTGAATCCTAGATGGCGCAGGAAGGACCTAGTTGACGGCTATCGGCAGCAATTGGTACACTCATTTGAAGATGATGATGCATTCAAGGCATATGCAGGAAGCTGCAGGGACATTCCAGACTTTGTAGACCAACACTTCATGCTGAGCAAAGAGCAATGGTTGTGAATTTCCTATTAGGTTTTTTGGTTTACAAAAAGCTAGGATCTAAGATTTTTCTATTGTACAAGAAGCAAAGCTAGATGATAATATCGATTTGATGATGGACAAGAACAAAGCCAAATGAGGAACAAATAAAGATCATGGACGTGCCAAGCATTAGAGGAAACCAGAACACAACTAAGTTGATTCAGTATCTCAAGAGCTCTGCAAAGCAGTATCCAGCTTTGAAATATGAAGGTGAACGTGAGCTGGTTGAGAAGAACAAGTACAATCGTGAGAAGCTAGAGAAGCTTCTGTATCTCCACAACATTCGCTTAGTGTTCTCAACAGTCAAGCATTGGAAGCACAAAGTGAGTGAGTTTGATGAAGTTGTCCAAGATGCACTAAATGGACTTGGTGAAGCATGCAGAAGATTTGATCCATGGAAGCAAGCACATGATCCAAAGACTGGTGAGCCAAAGTTCATGCCAGATGGAAGTCCAGCCTTTGTCAAGTTCACAACATTTGCTATGCCGTGGATCAACAAGAAGATTCTTGAGAGATTCTACAAGAAGAATGTTGAGGTTGAGAGAAACTCAATATCAATGAGCACCCCATCAACAATGTCTAGCTCAAAGAGTGATGGGCGTGAGAATGCAACACTAGAAGACTTCATCCAAGAGTGCGTTGACCCAAGTTGCTGGAATGAGAACACTCTGACACACCAGCTGTCGGTAGATGAGCAGACAAAGATCTGCAAGAGTCTGTACAAGATGCTTGAAGAAGACACATCACTCTCGGTGACCGAACGATCAGTGTTCACTGACATGTTCTACAATGGAGCAACTAGAGAGATGCTGTCAAGAAAGTATCGAATGACAAAGAATGATGTTGACTCGTTGAGAAACAAAGTGCTGAAGAAGTTCAAAGATGTGCTAGAGAATCAATATTGCATCCACAGCTTCAATGACCTGTACTCTGCATGATTTCCTATTAGGCTTTTGTACAATATCTAAGAAGCAACATTAATTGGAAATCAATCACATATGGTACCATAGCAATTCAGAAATGTAGTCTATCTAGCTGACACGAGTGGAACAGGTCTTTGGAGAAGAATATTCCAAGTCAATGCTATGAACTGCATAGCAGGCTAGCTCAACACCAGCAGCACTACAACTTAGACACCAATCTTAGACTAGAACTACTACCGTGGAATGACATCTGTCACTATCTAGCGGTGGATAAATGATGCACAACGCGATCTAGTTCTGAAGTTCCTGAAGCCATTGATGGATGCAAACTCTGGATGGCTTGTGTATGAGATTGATGACAACATGGCAGCTCAGCACATTCCAAAGTTCAATCGCGGCCGAGCTGCTTTTGAGTCTCCATAGATCTAGCAGAACATTCGCTTGATGTTGAATGCAGCTGACTTTGTCACAGTCACAACAGACTATCTCAAGAACTTCTACCATGAGCACTATGGTGTTCCACTTGAGAACATAATTGCAATTCCAAACCTTCTTCCAAAGTGGTGGTTTGGGGATCGGTATGATCCAGAGAGGAAGCTCAAGCAGTTCAGCTAGTACAAAGCAAAGCCTAGAATTGGCATTGTGTCATCTCTGTCGCACTACAACATTGACAAAGTCAGGGTTGACAGAGATGGAAAAGCAACAAGACTCAAGAAGCAGCCAGATGGAACTGAAGCTTGGATAAATGAAGACAACCAGACAGTTCCAGAAGACCAGACAACAGTGATCAAAGATGACTTTGATGAAGTCTGTGACTGCATCCGCTCAACTGTTGATGACTTCTAGTGGGTGATGTTTGGACACTGTCCGCCAAAGATTGAAGATCTTGCAAAGAGAGGCAAGATTGAAGTGCATGGTGGAGTTCCACTTCTCAACTATGCATCAATGCTTGAGAATCTGCAGCTCTAGGCAATTGTTGCTCCAATTGCTGACATTGAGTTCAACCGCTGCAAGTCATTCATCAAGACTATGGAGTGTGCAGCAATTGGTGTTCCACTCTTTGCATCTAACTATGAGCCATACAAGCGTGTGATGCCGAGAGATAGGCTCTTCAGCAGCAGTGATGAGCTCAAGCAGCAGCTCCTCAAGCTGAAGTTTGGAAGTGCTGGAGTATACAAGTCAATCATCGAGAGCTAGTGGAAATGGCTAAATACCCCATGCAGAGAAGGTGACTTCTAGTTGAAGAACTTCTGGCTAGAGGACAACTTGAATGAAGTCTGGGTCCCACTGTTCAGGCTCAAGCAGAAGACTTTGAGAGTGTCACTAGACTCTTTTGTCAAGCAAAGTGAAGCTAGAAAGAAAGCAGAAGCTGAGAAAGTGATAAAGAAGTCTGAGTCAGGTGAAGCTGTGATAACATTGTGATTGCAGTTGTTGCTTGTTGTTCAAGAAGATGCTAAGCTCAGAAGTTTAGCATCTTTTTTTTTGCTCAAGATAGTGGTAAATATTCTAAACATTTGTTAGGAAAGAGAACTTTCATGCAAAAGAGAATATCTGAAGAGCAGATTCTAGAGTCAATTTTGAAGTGGTCTAACTATCTGATTGAGTCTGGAGAGATGTCTGAAGAAGAAGTCAAAGCACTTCTAGGTGAAGGTCTTGTGAAGAGATTTGGCCAAGCAATAAAAGACACGGCAAAAGCTGGAGTTGGATTTGTTGGCAACTCATTCAAGCATGTGTTTGGAGACATTGGCCATTTCATGCATGACATGGTTCTAGCAAACAAAGGCATTGCAAAGCTCATCAAGTGCATTGGATCCCTCAAAGGAAAAGTGAAGAACATTGGCAATGTCAAGCTAGTTGCATTACTTGAAGGAAAAGTCTATCCAATCCATGATCTTGCTATTCCAGACAAGTTCAAGAAAGTGCTTGTTCTAGCAGTCAATCCAGCCATAAATGGAACTCTTGATGGTGCAGTGACTATAAGATCTCTGCAGAACACAATAAAAGGTGTTGGAGCAAAAAATCTGTCATCTTGGGTAGATGGTGTTGTTATTGGAACTGAAGCTGGTGGTCTTGATGAGTCATCTAAATCTAAGAAGAAATCACCAGAGAAGCCTACATCTATCAAGCTAGATGCTGAGAATCTTGGAATAAAGACTACTGATGGGGAAAGCTATGTTCTAGCTACTAACAAGCTTCTTGATGTTGTCACGAATGGAAAAGACATCATTGCTTTCAAGTTTGATGTAACTGAGGAGACCAAGAAAGCAAGAAAAGAAGATGATGATCTTCTGACTTGATGGTGTCTGCAGACAAAATGCAAATGGGAAGCTCATGCGAGCTTCCCATTTTGGCATCAACAAGTTGATAGAATTCCATACAATATCTATATGGCAGACAGTAAAAGAGAAGTTGTAGTCTTCAACAACAAGAGCAGCCAACTAGATGCTGCAAAGACTTTAGCAAAGAAGCTAGAAGAGACAAAGACATTTGATAAAGTCTGGATCTTCACTAGAGACACTAGTGTTCAAGAAGACTCAGCAACAAAAGTGATTCCAGAAGCTTGTGACAACTTAGCTAAAGCAAGAAACTTCATCAATGCTTTCTTCAAAGAAGAGAAGTTTGGTGGATTTCTCCACATAGTTGAAGATCTAGTAGAGCTGAATGCTGATCCAAAGCAGTTTGTTGAATCTATTGAGAAGATGATGGATGCTCTAGACTATGATGTCTGGTTCAACACTATATGTGATCCATGCAACTATGTGTACTCTAAGTTCAATCCCAGAGTGTCAATTGAGCTAGACAGAGAAGATGTTAAGCCACTTGGCCTCTCAAGCAAGTTGATGTTCACAAGCCACTCTAACACTTCTTGGATCTGCTACAACTTCTCAAAGGTGCCGGATGACTTGCTGAAGTTCAATGAGAGCTTTGACATTCCAATGTTCATGATCATTGAGTATCTTGCTAGAAGGAGAAACACTAGAGTTGGTGGGCGGCCATACTTCATGAACATGTATGCTACAATTCCAGAAGAAGTAGGGATCTTCAAGATGGCATCACCTGATAGTGATGAGATAAAGCCGGAGAAGATGGCAGCTGAAGACAAGATGTTCAGAGAGCTCAACATCAACTTTGCACCAGACAACAACATTGATGAAGTTCTTGAAGCAGTTTGGGCTAAGCTGAAGAGCAAGATAGGTTGAAAGACAAAGAGAGAGAGAGTGAACAATGACTACAATTGAATTTGACAAGAAGTTGAAGTGTGGAAGTGACTTTGTCGCTGTGCGAGTCATATCAAATGATGAAGAGATGAGCATTGGAGGAATATATCTTCCAGACACATTCCAAGCAAATGGACGACTAGCATTCTGCCAAGTTGAAGACATTGGAAAGACTGCTGCAGAGAAGACTGGTGTAGAAGTTAGAGACTATGTCATGATTGATCGCCTTGCAACATTTGCATGGACTGCTCCTTCAGCCGCACTTAAGTATGATAGCATAATATGCAAGACAAATGAGGATCGCTCTGACTACTTTCCTCTTGAAGGAAGTCTCTTTGTTGAGCCAGATGCAAAAGAAGATGTAACTGATGTGAATGGAATATATGTTGCAAACTATACAAAGCGACTCAACACAGGCATTGTGACAAAAGTTGGCTTTGAGAAGAGTGATGAGTATCCATTTGGAGTTGGTGACAAAGTCATGCTAGTTAAAGGTGGAGACCAAATCCAACTTGGAGACAAAGTAGTCCACATCTTCAAGAAGGACATGATTGTCTGCACAATTGAAGACAAGTGAAAGAGAAAACAAGATGACAGAAGACAAAGTAGTTACGGCTGAAGTTGATCCAAATGGGATTGATCAAAGCTACAAGTTCTTGAATGCATTGCTAGATGACTACAATGCTTGCAAGACAGAGCTAGCTAGAAGTGGAATATCTAAGGCATTCAAGATGCTGCTTGACCAGATTGGCAAAGACCATGCTAGTCTTGCATGCAAGTTCAATGAGCTCAAGAAAGAGCTTGAAGCAACAAAAGCTAAGCTTCCAAAGACTAAAGAAGAGATAACAAAGATCCTTCATGAAGCTGGATTCCATGAGCTTGAAGAATGTGGAGATGGTGCATGGATTGGATCTGTTCCATCTCCTGACTTGACACCAACTGAGTATGGAGTTCTCTATCGAAGACTCTATGGCGAGATGACTAAAGCTGACTTGAAGAAGATAGATCAGGAAGTCAGAAAGCTTGAGAAAGAAGAGCCAACTGAAAAAGTTGAGATCTCAGAAAAAGCTATAGAGTTGTGCAATCCAGAAGATTCTAGCAAAAATAATCTGCTCGTTGAAACCAAAAAACCAGAGAAAACTGATGAAAAACCTCAAAAAACCTCAAAAAAGCAAAAACAACACAGCAGAAGCAACAAGAAATCTTCAAAAAACAAAGCCTAAGCTTGTAATTTTAAGTAAATATCAAATCAAATAAAGCAACAGTAACAGAAAGTGATACAACAGAAATGAAAAAGTTAATTGTGATTGCTCTTGCTATTTGCGGCATGTCCGTGATGGCAGCATCTGAGTACATGGTCTATGACTTCACAATGTCAGCTAAGACTACAAAGGCAAAAGGCAAGACCTCAACATCCTGTGGTGATGAGTATGTGTGGCGTGACAATGGCACTCAGAAGGTTCGTGGTGTGATTGCTGGGTGTGGATGTCCATCAATTCTCGCTAATGGATCTTGTGAGAATGCTCTTGTTCTTCTCTGGAATGAGACAACAAAGCAGCAGATCACAAACTACACATTCTCAACATGGGTTGTGCAGCGCATTGGCAAGAAAGGTGAGAAGGCTGAGCACATGGCAAAGATTGAGACTGATGAGTTTGAAGTGACTCTTGCTGGTCTTGGAACTTACAAGAGTGATCATGTCTCTGTGAGTGGCAACTTTGCTGGTGTAGCAGCAGCTCCATATCTTCTGACACGTGGAAGCTGCACTGCATGTGCAGTCACACCTGACACTGAAGACCAGACAGTTGCTGTCGCACCATGTGAGGATGGAACCTGCACAGCCGCTGACGACAGCGACACAACTCCATTCTATGGAAGCTACTCACTGAAGTACAACCAGAGCAAGTCAAAGAAAGCATCTAAGTCCGGAATCACTGCAAAGGTTCTTGGAACTCCAGCTTATGTTGACATTGAGTCTGGCTTCTTTGATTGAGGAAACACATCTAGGTAAAGACAACATCTAAAAGTTATCTAGTTGCTTAGCAAGATAGGACCGGGAAACCGGTCCTATCATTGTTCTCTATGGTTGTACTATCTATGTATGATGGATAAAGAATGCAAAGCAGCGGTAGACATCATTCCACAAAATGACTATGTCTTGTGCAAGAGAGTTGTAGCTGACTCTTCTGAAGTCAGCAAGAATGGATTCATATACCAATCTCCACAAATGCCAGTGTATGAGATTCTGAAGATGAGTGAATCACTGTCTTTAGTCAATTCATCTAAGATTGTGGATTTGAACACTGGGGACCACATCATCTGCAACTCTACTGGAACACAGATCCAAGCATGTGATGATGAGCCTCTTTGGCTGTTCAAGCTAGAGAACATTGCTGCAAAGCTCAAAGACTAAGCAAATATCAATATAGCAAACAAGAAAGACAAGAGAAGACAAATGGAAACACTGAAATATTGCAAGACACGTCTAGTCAAGACACCAGCAAGAGCACATCCAACAGATGCCGGAATAGACTTTTTTGTTCCAGAAGATCTGACATTAGACACAATGGCAGAGAAGTTTGAGACAACTGGAGTTGAGGTCGAGACAGAGCTTGATGATGAAGGAAAGATAAAGTGCTTCAAGCTCAAGCCAAATGAGTCAGTCTTGATTCCAAGTGGCATAAAGATGAAAGTGCCTGAAGGATACATGCTGCAGTACAACAACAAGAGTGGAATCTCTTCAAAGAGAGGACTAGTTGTTGGTGCTACTATTGTTGACTGTGGATACATGGGAGAGTGTCACATCAACTTGCACAACATCTCAAAGTACACTCAGTTGATCCATGCTGGTGACAAGATTGTCCAAGGAATACTGATTCCAGTTGGCAGCCACATGCCAGAAGAGATGAAAGATGAGCATGAGCTCTATGGAGATGGCGAGTCTGCTAGGGGAGCCGGCGGATTTGGAAGCTCTGGAACTAAGTGAAGAAGAAAGACAAATACATATGACTGAAGAGCTGCTAGAGACTATAATCAACAACTCAGAGTTCACTGCATGCATTGAAGATGCCGCACCAACTCAAGTGAGAATCATCCAAGACTACAAGCCACAGATGAAAGAACTTCAGGCTAGGTATCTTGAGATGATGGAAGAAGCAGACTACCATGGAGTTCAAGAGATCAAGCAGAAGCTCAGACTTGACAAGAAAGATGAGACTGCAAAGATTGACTACAACTCTTGGAAGAAGAAGGTGATGAACGAGTTCAAAGCAACTATGAAAGCACTTGAGATTGGAAGCAGTGCTGACAAAGTTGCTAGTGTCTCAACAATCTATGTTGCTGGAAGAATGCTCAAGTACATTGGACGAGAAGAGATCATAAACAATGCACTTGGTGACAACAGCACTACTGTCTCATTCAAGAAGCTAGAAGACATGAGTGACTACTTCAAGAAAGAAGACACTAAGACCATGCTCAAAGACATATTTGAGCAAGTTGAGCAGTGCCAGCAGAAGATTGTCCAGGCCCAGAACTCAATCAAGTTCGATGCTTATGAGAAGCTTCCAACAGAGCTCCAGTTTGATCCAAAGACTAACAAGAGTGGCTTGAAAGCCAACAACTTCTGTGCTCTTGTCCGCCACAAGGCAATGGGAATGATCAAAGATGCTGATGGATACACAAAGTACATCAGCCAGCAGGTAGACAACACAAATGCCAACATTGACCGTGAAGAGATAATGCTTGGCAAGACTAGACAGATGTGATCTAAGCTAGTATCATCTAAGTGGAGGAACTGCACTTATGGTATCATTAAGCACATTTGGCAACAAGACACTTGAGTTTGGGGATGGTGGATTCCAAGTCATTGCTGGCCCATGCAGTGTTGAGTCACATGACCAAGTTCTTGGAATTGCAAAAGCGGTCAAAGCTTCTGGAGCAACACTTCTCAGAGGTGGAGCTTTCAAGCCGAGAACTTCACCAAGATCTTTCCAGGGTCTTGGTGCTGAAGGAATCAAGATCTTAGCTGAAGTCAGAAAGGAAGTTGAGATTCCAGTTGTGTCAGAGCTGATGGCAATTGAAGATCTTGAGTTGTTCAATGACATTGACATCATCCAGATTGGTGCAAGAAACATGCAGAATTTCCGTCTTTTGAAGGAAGTTGGATCTCAGACAAAGAAGCCGGTGATTCTGAAGCGTGGGCTTTCAGCAACTATAAAAGAGTTTGTTCTAGCTGCTGAGTACATTCTTGATGCTGGAAATCCAAATGTGATCCTCTGTGAGAGAGGAATAAGGACATTTGAGACCGAGATGCGGAACAGTCTTGATCTTGGAGTTGTTCCAGTGATTCATCGACTGTCAAGGCTGCCAATCATTGTTGATCCATCTCACTCAACTGGAAAGGCATGGATGGTAGAAGCTGCTGCGGTCTCTGCCACTGCTATAGGTGCTGATGGATTGATCATTGAAGTCCACAATGATCCAAAGAATGCAAAGTGTGATGGTGACCAGTCACAGACCCCTGAGATGTTTGACACAACTATGAAGAAGATTCTTGAAGCTAGGGAGCTAGCAACTAAGTGGTGGAGGACAAAGTGATGGAAGAGCTGAGAGAGCTGAGAAAGAAGATAGATGAAGTTGACAAAGAGCTTCTTGCACTGCTGTTGAAGCGTCTTGAGCTAGTTGACCAGGTTGCTGATGTCAAGAAGGCAAACAACTTGCCAGTCTTTGTGCCTGGCCGAGAAGATGAGATTCTCGACACACTCACTGCAAATGTTGATGGAAAGTATGCAAGCTTTGTCAGAGATCTCTTCACTAGCATACTAGATGTCTCTAAGAGGTACCAAGTAGAGAAGATCTGATGGTTGCTCTGAAAGACAGCAAGTTCAAGAGCTACTTCATGAAAGTAGCAAAGCTCGCAGCTGAGAACTCTTATTCTAGAAGAGCTAAAGTTGGAGCAATCATTGTCAGAGATGGTCGGATAATATCTACTGGATGGAATGGCCAGCCAAGAGGATTTGACAACTGCTGCGAGAGAGAAGTAGTTCTTCCAACCGGTGAGAAGGTTCTTGAGACTTTGCCAACTGTGATACACGCAGAGATGAATGCTCTTTTTTGGTGCTCAAAGACTGAGATAATATCTGACAACAGCGAGTTGTATGTGACTTTGAGCCCTTGTGTCAACTGTGGTCTTGGAATAATACAGTGTGGAATCAAGAAAGTGTACTATCTTGATGAGTATCGAGACACTTCTGGGCTAGAGTTGCTCAAGAAGTGTGGAATTGAGCTTGAGCAAGTCAAAATCTAAAGAGAAAGAGCAATTAAGCAATATGCCAGAGCATGAACTAAGCAAGTTGACTAGAGATCTAGTTGTAGCATATATTCCAATCTACAGCATGTTTGACCACCAGACAAAGCTGGTTGATCTAGGATGCGATGGAAATGTCAACCGGTGGATGACAAACTTCTACAAGTCTGGACAATTGTGGAAGAAGTTGATGGTCTTTGGACCTTGCAGAGACTTAGTCAAGACAGATGAGATCTTCAAGCAGTTCAAAGAGAAGCTAGTCACAAACTTCAAGAACTTTGAGTATGTTGAGTCTAGCGCTTTTGGTGGAGGTGCCAAGAAGCAGAGATCAACTGCATTTCCAATTGAGCTAGTCAGCCAGTTCAAAGACAAGTTGTTCTCTGCAGACATCATCATTGTTGAGTCACAGGAGCTCTTTGGAGCGATGCTGACTGCTAAGAATGGAGGCAATTGGGATGGAAAGCTAGTCTATTGGTGTCCAGTCTGTGCAACTTCAAAGAAGACAAGAACTTTTCTTGAAGCTGCAAGAGAAGCCGACAAGACATGCTTCAAGACAGCTGACCATGTGATTGTTGCAACGGATGAGCAGGCAGACTATGCTAGAGAGTGTGGCATTCCTAGTGAGAAGATAAGTGTAGTCAAAGAGTTCATTGACAGAAGTCTTCCAATGTTCAGAGACTATGTAGTAGATGATAAGTCTCTAGATCTAGTTGAAGCCGACATTAAAGCTGGAAAGACATGCATCTACATGCCATTTAGGCTGTCTGATGAAGGATACAAGATCTGGGACATCATCAGCTCAGTGTACAGCAAGCTGATGAAAGATGAGATTGTGGTCTACACACCAAATATCAATGGCGCTAGTCTTCCAGAGCTAGTAAAGTTGTGCAAAGACAACAACTCATGGCTGACAGAAGAGATGATACAGAGTTCACTAGCAAAGTTCAAGCCAATCTCTGCATCACGTGACACATACTACACATTGATTGACTACTGTCCAGAGCTAGTCATACCATACTTTGAAGACTGGAAGTTTGTCATGCATGCAGCAGTTGATGAGCTCATTCTTGGAAGCAAGAAGCCATGTTGCACAGTACTCCAAAGCAAGAGCGAGCTAGACCAGTATCTGCAGCGAATTGACAGCATCTCTATGGCAATTGACAAGGTTGAACACAAAAAGGACACAATGGACTATGTGTTCAAGACATTGATCTGCTCCAGATCATTCAAGCGAGTTGTCATGAAGCAGCTTGCAAAGAAGAAGCTGCCTAGCTTTGTGTTCTCTGGTGTTGGAAAGAACTGGTACATCTGCGAGAAGGTAGTCAAGACTTTCATCTCAATGGGAATCCAAGCACAAGCACTTGACTGCACACATGCTCTTCATGGTGATCTTGGCATGCTCAAGACCGATGATGACAAAGTTCTAGTATTTGTCTCACGATCCGGAACTACCAGTGAACTTGTCAAGATGGCAAAGGTGGTGAAAGCTCTCAAAGACAAGCATGTTCTGAGAAATCTTGAGACTATTGCTCTCTTCTTGAATCCAAGCAAGCCAAATACAGAGCTCTTTGATGAGTGGATTGTTCCTGATGACTTGAGTGCTCTCAGCCATATATGTGAGTTTGATGAGAGAAATCTAGTTCCTAGCTTGTCAATAAACATACTGCAGATGGTCTTAGATCTTCTAGGGGTGATTCTCTATGAAGGTCACCCTGAGCTAGTTGATGGCTATGTCTACAACCATCTCTCTGGAGCTAATGGAGAGAAGCTTGGTGGAACAGCAATTCTTAAAGACATACATTAAGACTCAGAGATGATAAACCTAGTCATAGTAGCTGGTGGAAAGCAGACAAGATTCAAGGACTTGTCAATCTTTCCAAAAGTTCTTCTTCCTTCTGCAACAAACTGCTCAATTCTGAAAGAGCTAGTTGACAAGACGAAGAACTTAGATGTGTCATTGAAACGGTCAATTGTGATAAACTCACAGTATCTAGACCAAGTGAAGACATACATCAAAGTCAATGGACTCCAAGATGACATTGAAGTCATTGAGTCGACTAACACAAATGGCTCTTTCAACACTTTGAATGAAGTGAAGAGCAGTCTTCCAACTCAAAATGTGCTTTTCATTTGGTCGGATTTGTCTCTAGATGACTTCAGCAACATATTCAAGACATGTGAAGAGTGCTCTGGAGATGGAATTGTGTTCACTAAGAGTGGGCAATACCGCTATGGCGCATCAGGATATGCCCTGGATGACCCTAGGAAGCGGTTTGTTGGCAACATATACAATTCACCATCCTCAGAAGGCAACATTCCTGGACTGTATTTCTTGAGAGATCTGTCTATTTTTGACAAAACTGACTTCAAATCTGATGAAATCAAAGATCTAGTTGATGCTATTGCAATCAACCATGATGACAGATTTGAGCTTTGTGATCTCCAAGACATTGAAACTGAGCTGATTGAGTATCGCGATCTTGGTGTGTACAAGAAGTACATCAAAGACAACTTCAAAGAAGACAAGCTCCAGACTAGGTTCTTCAACTCTCTGGTTGTTGATCCAACAGGAAAGACAATGACTAAGCAGGCTATTGATCCTAGCTATGTCCATCTTGTGAAGAAAGAGATTGACTGGTACACAAAGTATGAAGGCATGACAACTCCAGAGAAGTCAGTCACCCCACATGTGTACAGCTTCAATGAAGACAGCTTCACGATGGACTATCTTGCTTCTTACAAGCCACTTCACATGGTCTTAGATGCATTTGAGAAGAGCTCAGAGATACTCAAGATCAAGAAGCTGTACCACAATGTGTTTGATGCAGTTGAGTCTGTTGCTAGAACATCAACAACAACTGTGGCATTTGATGACTTCAAAGAAGATCTCAAGAAAGAGGTAGTCACAAAAGTCATTGATCGCTGTGAGAAGATCAAAGCTTTCTTGGTGAACTATGACAAAGACTCTCTAGAAGAGATTTTGCTAGATGCATATGAGCATTTGCTGTCATTTGCAATAAACTCAGAAGACTATGATCCAGAGAAGAACACACTTGAGTATTGGTTCTGCCATGGTGACTTGAATGGATCTAACATCTTAGTAGATGATGAGACACTAGATGTCAAGTTTGTTGATCCTAGAGGATACTTTGGCAACACTAAGCTCTATGGATGGAAGCCATATGAGAGAGCAAAGCTTCTCTACTGCCTATATGGGTATGATGACTTCAACACAACGCCTCAGATATATGGTGAGGATTGGCCAAAGCTGAGGCCAAGCCTTGAGTACTCTGGATTCAGAGATGAGTCTTTTGCTAGAGGTCTTGAGTACAAGAACTACCAGATGCTGGTTGGGGTGATCTATGTTGCACTAGCTGGATACATCTCACAAGACATCATGAAGGCAAACATTGCTTATGACTATGGAATGAGGATACTGAAGTGGACCTTAGGAAGAGATTGATCTGCATTGAAGGCTTTGACCGTGCTGGCAAAGACACATTGCTCAGGAGAGCTGGTGTTGATTGGTGTCGAAAAGTGATTTTGTATGAGCAGCCGGAAGTTGAAGCTGTTGGAGTTGACTATCGCGACTCAGAAGGATTCTCAAAGTACTTGAAAGAGCACTTTGCTGTTGTCATACGAGATCTGAATGATCTTCTCAGCAAGCCTAGATGCATCATGATGACAAGATTTCTGGTAAGTGACAACACTTTCTCTGAGATGTTTGGAAGAGATCGTCTTCTTGAGAAAGCGGTCAAAGAAGGGAATCTCTTGAAGCCTGATGTTGAGCTGAAAGTGTTCTTGCTCCTCTGGAAGAACTACAAAGAGTATCTCAAGAGAGTTGAAGCAAGCAATTCAAGGATTGAGTACACTGAAGAAGAATTCAAGAAAGTCCAGAAGTTGATGGAGCGAGAAGCAAAGAAGCTCCATGGAAAGATCTTGAAGATAACGCATGAGACATCTAAAGATGAGATATTCACAGAGCTAGGCAACTATCTTGGTGAGAAAGTTGACATAAAGAAGTCAAGAAAGTGGAGTGGAGACTGACTATGGGATTCAAGAGCAGAGCCCACATAGACAAGCATCTCAGTTGGCATGACAAGATGCTCAGAGATGCAGTTGAGATCTATCCAGAGTATGTGAACTCTGGAAAGAAGTTTGTCATCTCTGACTGTGATGGAGTCTTGACCGACAGCAAGAGTCTCTACACAAAAGACGGAAAGTTTGCTAAGACTTATGGTGCTTATGACAAAGAGATGATGGAGCTGATGCTAGATCTTGGCTGGCAGTTCATATTTGTCACAACTGACAAAGCTGGTGCAAGCATAACTGATGCTAGACTCAGCCATCTAGAGAAGATCAGCAACAAGATATCTCACATGGTTGTTGATGCAAAGGCAAGAGCTAAGCTTGTAGAAGATCTTGTAGTTGGTGGCAGCAAAGTGCTGTTTGTTGGAGACAGTCTCTCAGACATTGAAGCACTGAATGTTGCGACTTGGGCAGCAACTACTGCAAATGCTCCACACCAAGTCAAAGAGTTCTGTGACTATGCTTCAGAGTATGATGGAGGAAGTGGAGGATTTGCAGACATACTAATAGCAGTCCACAATGACATATTGAATCATCCAAGCAAAGACACAAACAAATTCAGCAATTGAGAGACAGGAACAACAGAGACATGATAAACCAATTCAAAGTAGGATGCAATTTTGACTTTGCCTTGATTGACAAGGCAGCAGAGCTCAATGAGAAGTATGCCGGAAAGGCAGTCATAAAAGAGTGGTTTGGATCTGATGCGGCTCATGCGGATGTTGCTGCTAGGCCACCATGGAGGCTTCAAGACATCTCAATGGCAGACTTCGAGAAGTTTGTGAAGAAGTCTCTAGACAAGGGAATTGTGTTCAACTACACAATGAACTCAATAAGTCCATATGACACAAAGCCAAACTTGGTTGCTCACAAGAAGGAGATCCAGGACTTTGCTAAGCGGCTAGAGAGCATTGGGGTCTACAGAATCACATTTGCCAATCCGATGGTAGCAATGATGATCAGAGAAGTCTCCAACATTGAGCTTGAGGCTAGCTGCATTCTCCACATTGATGCAGTGACCCAGATGAAGTACCTGCATGAGACACTTGGTGTGAACAAGTTCTGCAACTCAATTCTCAAGAACAGAAGCAAAGTGTTTCTCCAGAATGCAGCAAAGTACTGCAATGACAACAACCTCATTCTTGAGCTCTTGGCAAATGAGTTCTGCTACAACAATGGCAAGAGTGCGGATGGGACAAACTATGCAGCACCTTGCATCTATCGCGACTCTTGCTATGTGTGCCATGCAACTTGCAAGACTAAAGAAGACAGCATGTGCTTCAACAACTATCCAATGCAGTTCTGCATGGGCTCAAGAAATGGCAATGAGGAAGGATGGCTTAGAAGCAGATGGATCCGTCCAGAAGATCTCCACTACTACAATGATGTTGGCATCAACTACTTCAAGGTGTCAGGAAGGACAGGTGCCACTTCATACATTGCTTCTGTCATGGAAGCTTACATGAGTGGAAATTGGGAAGGAAACAGTCTAGGGCTCTGGAAGCCACTAGAGACAATATACAATGGAAAGTCTGAGAAGTCTCATGAGTTCCAAGACTTCATTGACAACAAGAAGCTTGATGGATTCCTTGACCATTGGTTTAGCCCAGAGAGTGGATTTGAGTGCAATGACCAGCTTTGCGGAACAACATGCACTTTTTGCCATGACTTCTACAATGAAAGGATGAAGTGATATGTCATAGATCTCAACAAGCAGTGCATCTTCTGATGCTGAAGACAGCTACCAGTATGCAATAAACTCTTCTAGCCAGAGTTCTCTAGTCAGCAACATTGCATCAAACATTGGAAGTGGTGTGTCGATTGGGACTTCTATAAATCCAACATGGACTGTCCAAACACCAATTGGGGGACAAGCCACTGGTTGGTTCACTACAGATCCATACAGCTATGCTGATCCAGACTTCAAAGTCAGTGATCTAGCAAGCAAATTTGGATTTGACAAAGTGGTTGAAGGTCTTTGTGGATATGCTTTTCTGGTTGATGGAACACAAAGTGAGATCGTGAAGCTTTGGGACAATGCTGAAGAGTCTAGCACACTTGAAGAGTTCTTTGTTCTTGGAGCAATAAATGGATGTCTAGATGCAGTCTCAACTATAGCAATATCTGAGATAAGCTTGAGAAGACTTCTAGGAAAGCCATTCTACACTGTTAGCAATGTTCCTGGAATGTCAAAGCACTTCTTTGACATCATTCAGCATACTTCATACTTAGATGAGTGGATATGCTCTCATGAGTTCATTGCTCATTGGATGAACAGATTTCAGAATCTCCAAAATCGTGATGCAAAGACTCTAGTTGAGTACATGATGAACATCATCTATGAGAAGAAGGCACTCAAATCCTGAGATTTGGTTATAATTCAGCGGTTATGGCAGAAATTGACAACTTTGGCATAGTTGTTATGTTCAAAGTTGCATGAAAGCTTAGTTGTTGAGGTGTGAAGGACATGGACATGCATGAGATCAAAGTCTTGCTTGCTGTGCATGTTGGCAATGAAGAGCTTGTCTTGAAGAATGCTGGTGGAAATAAGATGGCAGACTCAAATGACTACTTTGTTGTCACTGATGATGGGACCTGTCATCTGTTTGATGCTAGTGGAACAGAAAAAGACATTTCAGCAATAACTACATTGTTTGAAGACACAGTTTCAAAAGACACCAAGAAAATAGTAATTCCAAATAGTGTGACTAGCATCGAGGAACGAGCGTTCAGCGGCTGCGAAGGGCTGACAAGTGTAGTGATCCCTGACAGTGTTACGAACATTGGGGAATATGTGTTCTTAGGTTGCAGCGGTCTTACAAGTGTGACGATACCAGACAGTGTTGAGAGCATTGTGCGTTATGCATTCGCCTGGTGCTGCAGTCTTACGAATGTGATGATTGGCAATGGCGTGATGACCATTGGAGATAGTGCATTTAGCGAGTGCCGCAGTTTGACGAGTGTGGTGATACCTGACGGTGTGGTGGTTATCGGAGATTATGCGTTCTTCAATTGCAGCAAGCTTACGAGCGTGACTATACCCGACAGCGTGACAGACATTGGACGTTTGGCATTCAGGAAATGTGATGGCCTAAAGTCACTTGTCTTCAAAGGCAAGACACTTGAAGAAGTCAAGGACATGGACAACTACCCATTTGGAATACAAGTCGAATCGGTCATCAAGTGCATTGATGAAATGCACACAGCAGCTTGATGAACTTCAGTTTACACTTATTTTCAAAGGATATACAATATAAACATGGAAATTGACAACTTTGATCTGATAAGAGACCATTTAGACTTTGTTGACACAAAGCTCGACAGATATGTTGTGCACATCTTGCGCAGACCTAAAGACTTGTCACCAGAGTACAAGAATGCTCTTGGAGCAAATGAGTCTCAACGCTTGATAAAGACATACTATGTCGACTCTGTCGAGTATTTAGACAGAAAGAGGGAGGCAATCAAAGAGCTCTGCCGAGCAAACAATGCCCGAGCTTACATCATTGTCCAGCCAAAAGACAACTTTGAGTGCTTGCTCAACCTTGGACAGAAGATTCTTAAGACTATCCAGAACAAGAACTACTCTGTCAAGCCGGAGCATCTCATAAGGCAGGCATACTGTGAATGCCATAAGTCTAGGAAGAAGCAGTGGATTCTTGACCTTGACAGAGATGAGATGGTTGAGACTTGGGTGCAAGTCAACTATGGAGGCAAAGTCTTGTGCAGACGAGAGTGGACTGTCGGCAAAGTTGTAGAGCTTGTCAAAGAAGAGCTTCGAGAAATTGAGAAGCACAATGCTAAGAAAAAGAAGAAGTCTAAAAAGAAGAATTGTGCAAACAGTGGCAAAAAGCTTGAAGATGAAGTCTATGTCGTCCCGACAAAGAATGGATGGCATGTTGTGACTCCTCCTTTCAATCTAGAGTCAGCTAGGTCTAAATGCAGTCTTCTCTATGAAGGTGTCCAAAAGAGGACAGTCGACCTTAAAGAATACACATTGAAGCCTGGTGATTTTGGCTATGCTGGAAGTCCAGGTCTTGACACTAAGTATAGAGAAGAGAAGAAAGACGTTGTTGGTTGGCTGCACAAAGATGGCATGACAATCTTGTTTGCTGAGTTCAAGTAATGTGGGTCTTGAGCCATGACTTCTGCTTTGGTGACTGTCTAGAAGTCATCACGTATCTTTGTAGCAAGATTGGAATAGATGTCATAGAGACTGAGATGCAGAGCAAGTGGCTTGGAATGGTCTTGGACCACAAGCTAGCTCCGAGATTGTCTCTTGACTCATTGATGAGGGACTCAATGCACTTAGATGCCAGTGCATTCCAGTGGAACTACAGCCAAATACAGACCACTCTTGTTGGAATGTGCAGAAGCATATATGAGTTCCAAGTAGTTGGACTAGATGCTAGAATAGTCAATCCATTCTATGGTGCTGACAGCATACTTGAAGCAACTTGCAAAGAAGAAGCTATCATAGCTGCTGACATGTTCTTTCCAGACAACTACTCAAAGCGAGTGCTTGACTTCTGCAAGAAGCTGAAGTCAGCTAGTTGCCAGTGAAGCTAGCAGCTTCAGATGCTCTTGCTTCTTCTGCTTCAAGTATCTTGAGATGTCTTCTAAGTACTTTGAAGTTCCACCAGAGACTGACTTTGGTCCAACTAGTCCTGGATGGTGCATTGACATTCCTAGCTCTGCAGAGCTAGTTGGAACTATCTTGACAGCATCTCCCATCTTGCTCAACATCTCAGAGGTTGCTGAGTCACAGTCTGTCTCTTGGCTAGTGAACTCACTCCAGATCATCTCTGCCCACTCACATCTAGATATCTGAGGAAGATCATACTGCAGATTCATTGTTCCATGCTCTCTCTTTAGCATGAACTCTTCTATCATGTCTGCGATGAGCCAGACTGGAGTTGGCCTACCACAAGCATCATTTGCAACCTTCACTTCAACACAAGTCTTGTCTTCTGCTGCAGCATAAGTGCGAAAGACATTTGCCAAGAACTTCTCTACAAAAGACCGGTCAGAGTTGCCAAACATCCATGATGAGCGAAGCACCATGTAGTCTTTTGGCTTGACTCGGTAAGCTTCTTTGACAAACTGCTCTGCAATCAGCTTCTGCAGACCATATTGGTTCACTGGAAACTCTTGGTACTTCACTCCGATTTGAGGACTCTTCTCCGACAGCACATAGTCTGTAGAGATGAAGATCATCTTTATTCCATTGTGTGCACAGCTCTCTGCAATGTTTCTTGGTCCTAAGCAGTTTGCTGCATAGTAGCTCTCTGGATCTTTCTCTATTGCAGCAGTGTCTGTTGCTGCTGCACAGTGGATTACATAGTCAATGTCAATTGGAGGATCAATGACACTCTTGTTGAAGAAGTCAGCAACTGCTTCAGCATCTCTTATGTCTAAGTCTTCAACATCTATGCCAAAGACCTTGTCAATGCTAGAGTTCTTCAGAAAAGACTTCTTCTTGAAGTAGTCTACAAGATATGAGCCAAGTTGACCTCTAGCTCCAGTCACTAGTATGTTCAGCTTCTTGTTTCTTCTGGTCATCCAATCCATTTTGTCATTCCTCCAAATGCTAAGCAAAAATCTCATTGCTCAAGCATTGCAATTGCCTTTGAATTTATTGATGTCGGACACTTTGACACCGGTCCGCTCTTCAATTGTCCGAACAAAGTTGCTAGAGTCATTCAAGCTCTCAAATGTTCCAGCATCAAGCCATGCATTGCCAACCCCAAGTCTCTTTACTTTCAGATTGTGCTGCTTCATGAACTCAACATTGACATCTGTTATCTCTAGCTCACCCCTTGCACTTGGCTTCAAGTTCTTTGCAATGCTGACTACTTCATTGTTGTAGAAGTAGAGACCGGGAACTGCAAAGTTGCTCTTTGGCTTCATTGGCTTCTCTTCAATTGAGATTGCATTGCCATTGGAGTCAAACTCTACTACTCCATATCTCTCAGGATCACTCACTGGATATCCAAACACTATGTTGTCATCACTTTCACATGCTTCCTTAGCAAAAGTCTCTAGCTAGTTGCCATAGAAGATGTTGTCACCAAGAATCAAGCACACTTTGCTCTTGCCTATGAACTTCTCTCCTAAGATGAAAGCCTAAGCAATGCCATTTGGATGCTCCTAGACCATATATGACAGCTCTACTCCATCTAGCCCACCGCCAGAAGCTCCTAGCTTCATCTCTAAGAGCGGTGTAGTCTCTGGAGTTGAGATTATCAATATCTTCTTTATTCCAATCTTTAGCAGTGTGTAGAGTGGATAGTAGATCAATGGCTTGTTGTATATCGGCAGAAGCTGCTTGCAGACAAAGTCTGTCAAAGGCTTTAAGCGGGTTCCTTCTCCGCCAGCTAAAAGAATACCAACTCTCTCACTCATGCCAAATCTCACTTGTACCAAATGCTTGTCTTGAAGTCTTTGCTGTCATGTGCATCTTTCAAAGATGTCATCCATGCATCATAGTCAAGTCCTTGGAGATCTTTGTCTGAGTATATCCAGTTGTCTTCAGAAGACACAACTAGCTCATGGAACATGTCATCCATCTCTTGGTTGTCTTTGCACCATGATCTCAAGATCCCAATGTTCCTAGTGATGATTGACTTTGGATTTATGCAGATTTCAGAGCTTTTGTCATAGACATTGTCACAGTAGTAAGTGAACACAGCACTTGACTTTGCAGATGCTGGAACAATGAATGCATGGAGAAATCCTCTTGGAACAAAGAGCTTGTTCTGCTTAGCCGGATCTAGACGATAGATCTTCGACACACCAAATGTCTTTGAGTCTGGTCTTGCATCAATGATGTAGTCAAATATGACTTCATTGATGGCTTCAACTAGCTTTGCTTGGCAGAATGATCCTCTCTGTGCGTGGCATCCTCTGACAACATTTGCAGAGGATGAGCTCCTGTTTATCTGCTTTATCCAGCTTAGATCTCCTTTTAGAACTTCAGAGAACCATCCTCTTGGATCAGAGTACACGTTTGGAAGAATCTCAAAAACTGAAGATCTGTCATCATCTTCAAAAGAGAAGAAAGTCTCATCTTTGATGTTGTCACTCATATAAATATTCTACGGATTTGCTCATCATTGTAAGTAAGAGCAGCAGATCAAATTAAGCTGGTTTATGGACAAGACAGACAATATTGAAGAATCACCATCCGCTGGATTCAAGACATCAGATGGACAGCATTTCACCGGTCTAGTAGATGATCCAAGCATTGAGATCATTGATCGAGTTGATGACATGCCACTGTCTATGTTTCCAAGCAAGAATCTCAGATTCATGAAAGCACTTCCAAAGCTTGGTGCTACTGTTGACTCACTGACAGTCCCTAATGAGCTCAGCTACACTCCATGCTGTGGGGCTACAACTAACTAGAGCATTGGATCTTGCTACATGCATGCCATAATAAACCAAGCAAAGTGGCTTGTCTGGATGCACACTGGAGTGAAGTACAGTCCACCAAACAGCACAATTGACAATGTATATGCTGGAGGTGTATCTGGAGGACTCTACAGTGCAATCAGCAGACTTTGGAGTGTAGATGAAGATGACTTCATTCGAGCATTCAAGTCTGTAGCTTCAAAGTGCGGGATAACAGCATCTAATGCAAACAGTGGCTCAGCTCCTTCAGGAAAAGGTGAGAATGGAAAAGAGAATGCTATAAAGCTTCTCAACAGATATGGTCCACTGTGGTATGCACATGACTGTGGACTGTATTCATCAAGTGGATATCATGCAATCATATTCATTGGCTATGACTAGGAGTATGCCTACTTCTAGAACAGTTGGGGAAAGCCAGCTGGAACCCCAAAAGTGAAGTGGGATTCATTTGTATAGTTTGACCACCCAGCTGCTGGTGGAGTCTACTTCAAGACATATGGCAATGTCTCTGGTGTTAATGTCTGGAAAGACTTGTGATGGCTAAGTTTCTACTTAGCCACCAACTGCACCAGGTCACAACACTGTCTATCCCATGATCTTACTGTTTTGGCACTTCTGGAGGAAGATCATCTCCATACTAGTCATAGCAGTGGTTGTTGAAGTGTGGATCATTTGGAGGAAGTCTCTTCTCAAATGAGTTGCACACAAAGTCTCCTTCTACTTCTGGCTAGATCTTGAGGCAGTCAAATCCTGGCTTCTCAATGTCAGTCAAGCGCTTTGCAAACAGCTTGTAGTTAGTGCACACAAGCACTTTGTGTCTCTTTGGGCCATTTGCTGTTGGAGGCACTGGTCTATAGTAAGGATCTACATCTCTGTGGTGGTGTGGTCCATGCTTCATCATGCACCATCTGCAGTTAGAGCAGCACTTCTCAACATGGTGGTAGCCAATCTTCTCAGCATATATCCTTATGTCTTGGTAGTGCATTGTCTCAACTTTTGCAATCATTGAGTATCGCTTGAGATTGTCTTCATAGCACAAGTCTGCATCCTTCAGCCAGACAAATGGATCAGAAGTGAATATTGTCTGCTCTTCATTGTTGTACATGAAGCTGGTGACAGACACTTCAAATGCTTTCTTCTTCAAGCTGTCTTCTTGGTCTTGGACCATAGTTGTGTAGAGATAGACTTTGAATCTCAAGAATCCAAAGTTGTCTTTTATCTCTGCAGTCTTCTCAACTTCAGCTACATTCCAAGGATTCTTGTGGAATCTATGGCCATCTCTGCAGTGGAAATAGTCACCAACCCATGTTCCTTCTAGATCGTGCCAGTGCTAGAATATGTTGTCGAGTGGTGAAACTGGAACAATTATCTCTGGTTTGCTTTGCATGATTGTACTTACCAACTGGGTGAACTCTATCATATCTTGAAAGGTATGATCTTCTCACTTCTCTGTTCAGGCTTGCAACTACAAGTTGTAGAGGCCTTGAACTCCATGAGCGTTATTTCCCGATGTTCCGTCGGTACAAATCCATCTTCAAAGCAAAACTTAGCTATCTCAACCATGTTCTTTGCAGCATGCACATCTCGATCTTCTTGATATCCACAACTACAAACATATGTCCTGTTTGCAAGTGTCATGTCATTCTTCACCGAATGGCATTTTGGACATAGCTTAGTAGTAGGAATGAACCGATCTAAGACAACAACATTTGGCAATGCCATCAACTTTGACTTGACTATTCCAAGACAACTATGCTGTACTTGCTTTCCAAACATTCCTCTATGCCATCCTGCTATGTTCTCATCTTGCATGTAGATTCGCGAATATGCTTTCAGCTTATGCACAATCTTGTTTGCTTTGTCTTGCTTCTTGTTTGTCTACTTCTAGTAGGCTTTTCTCAACTTCAAGATAGTCTTCCATCTGTTGTTTGATCCTTTGACTCTTCGAGACAGCTCTTTCTAGAGCTTCTTGAGTCGATCACTTTCTCCAATAGATAGGTCTATTTTTTCACCTTCAGAAGTAGTTATGCTTGTCTTGATTCCAAAGTCAAGACCAATTTCTTTTCCATTGTTCTCTCTTTGCTTTCTCTCCTAGTATGCTGTTACTTTCAAAAAATATCCATCTGCTCTCTTTATGAGATTAGCATTTGCTAGCTCAACTGCATTTTTGAGTTGGCCACCACCTTTGACCGGAACAGCTCCAGAAATTCCGGCTATTCTGACTTTCTCTGGCGTCTTGAACTCATATGAATTTCCATATTGCTTGAATGGAATGCAGCAGAGCTCAGTCTTGAACTTCAAATTGCCATGTGTCTAGAACTTGTTTTTGATGAGAGACCTGATTGTCTTCTCATTTGATACCATTCTTGAGACTATTGCTTGCTTCTACTGAGAAAGCAAGCAAGTCAATGGTGACACAATCTCATTCTTGTCTTTGTCAAGATGCTTGACTTCTTTGATTCTGTTTGTGTTGATGTCTTTGAGTTTGACACCTGACTTATTTCTAAAATCAAGAATATAGTTGTAGAACCACTTGCCTTCAAGAAACAGCCTTTTAAGCTGCTCTTTCTGTTTCTTGTTCAAGCGCTTCTCAATAATCTTCAACTCATAGACTTTTACATCCATAGCAGCATGCCTAGCAAGAGTTTCTTGCTTTGTCAAGCGAATTCTTGCTTTCTTCATGTCAGAGCATGATGATCTATGGTCATTAAGTGTCATCAATCTTATTTACTCTTGTTGCTACAATCTTTTTGCTTACTGTTCTTATTTACTCGTTTAGCAATTCATGCCAAATCTTAAAGGGATGTGGCTTTTCTTTCTACTAAAGTGTAAGTAAACAATGCTATGATTTCAATTGACTACAAGATCTTAGAAGAAGCTGTGACTTCATTCAAGAAAGTGGCTAGAAGATGCTGGAGGCCAAGCAAGATGGCTGAGTGTGATGGCGGATGTGCTGGAGGAGATGCTGGTGGAGCAGCTGGAGATGCTGGTGGAGTAACAGCTGCAGCTTCTGGAGCTAGCAGTGCTTCAGCAGATGGAACATCTTCAGCTGATGTTCTTGGAAATTGTGCTCATGGTGATGGAAAAGGATATCTTGGAGATGGATGCTTCCATGTGCCAGCGCAATGTGCAGTTCCATTCCACCGCTGGGAGATTGGAAATGGTGGGAGCAAGCGCAAGAAGACTAAGAAAGGAAAAGACAAGAAGTATGCTTATGAAAAAGGCATGAAGGTTGTCATAGACATGCTTCACGAGCGCAAGATGTCCAGAGTTGAGCTTGATGACTTCTACAAAGCACTTCAAGATGGAGAAGTTGAGTTTGACTATGTCAAGAAGGATGGATCTAAGCGCCATGCGCATGGAACACTTGATCCAAAGCTCATGCCATCTAGAGAAGAGATGAAGAAGATCTATGCCTAGCAAGATGTTGATCTAGATGCTCTTGAAGCCAGGCTCTAGGCTAGAAAAGACTACATGCCATACTACTGGGATCTTGACAAAGGTGGCTATCGCTAGTTTCATGTGTCTAGATTTGAAGGTGTTGGAGCTCCACTTGACACTGCTCAGATGATTGCCGAGTGGAATGACACTCACATTCCAAGAGGCAGAGTCAACAGACATGAGACTGGCATTCCTGTCAAGTATTGGGTAGCAGTAGATGACTACAGTGAGCTGTTGAACAACTACTCATGCTTTGTTGACTGGAGCTTGAATCTCACTCCACTTGCAAACAACCATCGCCCAACTTTCTTGACTGTTGACCCAAGCAAAGTCAAAGAGCTTGCAAAGAGGGCAATAGCTAAGTGGCCAGACAAGTATGTCTTTGTTGGTGTTGATGACTCTTCAAGAGGAATGCAGACACAGAAGAACCACTTGAGAGCTTCGGTCAAGTACTTCTGGAGCCCGAAGTACAAGATGTGGAATGATGCTTTGACGTTCAATGAGGCAGAAGATCTAGCAGATGACCCAATTGAAGCAGTTGCTGGAGCTTTCAAGAAATATGATGGAAAGCCGGTAGATTGGGAAGCAGTCACTGAGCTTGCAAGCGATGATGATGGAAGCTCACACATCTGGCTGAAGACTCCAGATGGGATTCTAGTCTGCAGGATTGATCCTGACTAGCCATCACAGAAAGACAGCGAGCCATCAGCTTACTACATAGTAGACAAGGCTGCTGGAAAGCTTGTTGAAGTTGGAAATGGATATCCACAAGGATTCACTACCTTCCACTTTGACTACTAGCCAGCATATCCGGAAGACATTCCAGCAGACATGCCAACTGCTTGATCAAGAGAGATTGGAGGAAAAAATGGTATTAGATGAAGAGCTGAGACCACTTCACTAGCTGACAGAGAGCGGAAAAGAGCACTACAGAGCATTTCTTGAAGAGAAAGCTGATGAGATTCTCTTCAAGCATGAGCACCCAGTCAAGTGGATAGCTCAGAAGATCAAGAGCTGCTTTGAAAAGTGACTTTGGCCGTTGAGGAGCATGTGATATGTCAGATGGAATGAGTTTTGTAGAGCCTAAGTTTGAGCCAAGTGCTCATGGAAGAAGCAATGATGGCAAGATTGTTGAGCCAAATCTCTATGGTCTCGACACAAACTATGCAACATCTAACAAGTGGTTTGCTTATCTGCCACTTGAGAATGTCTTAGGACCTAGATACAAGAACATTGACTTGCACTTGACACGGTTCAGCATTCCACAGATAGTGATGGGAAGCATGGAAGTTGCATACAAAGGATACAAGAAGCAGATTCCAAACAAGCTCATTGATGCGGAGACAAAGCAGCTGACTCTTGAGTACATCATTGATGAAGACTGGAACAACTACCGCTCTCTGTATCTTTGGATGAGCAGCTTGATTGGAAATCTCAATGATGATCTTGTAGAAGAGCAAGCAACTACAATAACGGCATCTCAGTACATTCCTCTCAGGATCTACCTACTAGACAACTACAAGAAGAGGGTCATGTCATTTCTCTTTGAGAACTGCTGGATACAAGTGTTCAATGAGCTAGCACTAGATGTCAACAATCCAGGCTAGATAACACACAGCTTCACCTTCTACTATGACTAGATGAGGCTTGAGAACCTGGCAGACAACCAGTGATGTAATGCAAAAAATGGTGGGAGAACTCCCACCATTTATGTTGATGCAACATATAGAAGAGAAGAGTCACTTTTGGACTCGGTGACTGTACTTAGCTCTCCAAGTTCCATATACCGAAGCAACATCAACTACACTGTCAGTGACTCCATACTTTCCAATGACTCTTGTTGGAGAGACATGGCCATAGTCATGGCATGCACATCCTTGAGTTCCAGCAACATATCCAGAGACACTAGTTGGAAACTTTGTCTTCCATCCATCTATTGTCTTCTTGCTCATTGTCCCAGATCCAGCAAACACAAGCACAAAGGAGTTGTCATTGCCAGGATCAGTGAGAGCATAGTTTGGCTCTAGCTCAGCACTGAAGCAGACAGATGACTTGTTGAACACTAGTGTCTTGTTGCTTCCAATAGCATTCCAGATGCGTGGAACACCACTGTAAAAGCCTGGAAGAGACTCATATGTCACATTCTTTCCACCAACTTTGAATGACTTGTTCACTAGATTTCCAAGTTCAACTGCTTTAGCTTGGCATTCATCCGTGCTCTCATAGTAGACAAAGAGCTGGCCAGTTATCTTCTGCAGCTTGTAGACTCGCTTTCCAGCTGACTGCATGTTGTCAACTACCTGCGGCACTCTAAGCTGCATAGTCAGATTGTAGACATCTATTGTCTCTTTAGCTCCTGCAGTCAGCCCTAGAAGACCTATGGCAATTGCAGTGCCTAGTGATAGCAGTGGCATCTTCATGGTGGGTTCCTCCAATTTAGTGGTTCATCTCTAATTACCATCCGGATGGTATCTGCTTCTCAAGGGTAAATACTGTTGCAATGATAGACTTAAGCAAAGAACTAGATGCAGCATACTCTCTGAATGAGAGTGCTGTTGGAAAAGGGCGGGTGAAGCACATCTTTGATGATGGTGAGCTGACTTTTGCAGAGATTCGTGACATCTTGACAAAGGTGTTCTCTGGTGACTTGAGACTAAGTGAGAAAGTTGATGGGCTTCCAGTGCTGATCACATACAAAGATGGTAACTTCTGTGGCTGCTGTGATCCAAAAGAAGTGTCAAAGCCAGTAGCTTTCAGCAAGATGTGCAGCTGCTGCAAGACAAGTGATGCAAAAGCAGCATTTGCTGCTTCACTTGATGATCTAGCTTCAGCTCTTGGCTAGCTAGATCCAGTTCTCTTGAACAAGTACTTTGCCAATGGCTAGAACTTCATGAAGTGCTAGCTAGTGTTTCCAATTGAAGGAAGACTTCATGACTATGGTGGAAAGTGCTTTGTGACATTTGACACACTTGGATGCTATGACAGTGACTTCAAAGAAGTTGGACAAGACCAAGAGTCAGCTCAAGCTCTCTTTGATGACTTGACTGCAAATGATGCACTCAAGCAAGAGAACACTGAGATATCAAAGCCAGCAATCTTGAAGATCAAGAGCATTGTTGAAGCAAAGAAAGTTCTTGAGACGGTTCTTGCAAAGCTCAATGAGTTCATAGATGGAGTTGGCTGGAAGTGCACAATAAATGACTATGTGCTTGACAGATACTCACGACACCTTGTCAACAAAGCACTTGAGCATGGTCTTGATGTTGCAAGAAGCTCTGAGTTTGTCACTGAGCTAGCAAATCGCTTGAGCAATGTGTCTGGAAAGAAGCCAACCAGATCTGACCTAGTGACATTTGCAAAGAGGGAAGGTCTTGACAGCAAGAGTGATGCTTATCGTGAGTTCATAAGTGATGTTGAAGGATGTGCAGCTGACACGAATGACTAGATCATCAAGCCAATTGAAGACTTGATCATATATGCCGGTCTGCAGTTGATGAAGTGCATTGAAGGATTCATGGCAGCAGATCCAAGCAAAGAAGCCCAGAAAGCTCTAGCTAATCTTGATGGAGCAGTGACTTCTATCAGTGAAGGTGAGTATGAGATGTCACCAGAGAAGATTGCAGCTTTCAAGAAGAATCTAGCAAAGATCGAGCAGTACCATGAGATGCTTCCAGCTGAAGGAGTTCTCTTCAAGTACAAGAACAAAGTGTACAAGATGACAGGTCCTGGAACAGCTGCTAATGAGATCCTTGGAATAATCAAGTACAAGTGAGGCTAGATGACTTCTTTTCTTGAGTTTGCTGGAATACTGCTCTGTGAAGCCAACTCAGCTGGCCAGAAGTTTGAGCAGAAGATTGCTAGCAACATCAAAGGATGGCTGCAGACTCATAATCTCAAGAACTTCAGAGCATCTCACTACTAGTGCAAGACATCATTGAAAGAAGATGATGGACGAGATGAAGACTACTCAGACATTGAGATAGAAGATACTTCTACCGGGAGCAAGTTCTTCATTGAGTGCAAAGAGAAGAAAGCAAACTTTGTCACTACACAGTTCAACATCAATGAAGATGGCACTGTGACACCAGTTGCTGGAAAGAGCAGAGATCCACTTGAAGATGAAGCCAGCTAGAAGCTTGCTAGTCTCATTGAAGAGAGTGAGCAGTTCTAGAAGTTCATTGAGTTTCTAGACACTTAGAATCCACTTCTTGGCAAATCTAAGCCAAGCTAGCTGTACTTTGGACATGAAGAGGTCACTGATGCAGTCTTGAAGCAGTTGATGGCAAAGTACAACAAGTTCTTGAAGACTGGAGAAGCTGAAGCTGACTGCAAGCCATTTGATGAGAAGTTGATACGAGAGAAGACTAGAAACATGCTTGCTTGTGGACTGTGCTGGAGACTCAGTGATCCATCTAGGACTTGGGATGTGTGCACAGTCAAAGACATACCATTCTTCTCGGATCTAGTGAAGTCACACTATGCTTCTAAGAAGATTCCAGCAAAGTACATCTAGATAGATGATGACTTGTTTGTGCTGGATGAAGATGACAATCCACTTGGAGTGTCTTGCTCTGCACTTCCACAAGACTTAGTTGGCAGATTTGACTTGAAGTTCACACCAAGATTTGGAACTGGCTCAATGTACTTGACACCAAGATCAAAGATGCTGTCAAAGCTTGAGTCAAATGCATCATTCAAGACAAAAGAGAGATGGCCTAGCCTAATAAATAAGATCTAAGAAGAGAAACTTGACCATGGTAGACATATTTGAGTGCTTTCCAATCCAGATAGATGACTAGCTGCTAGCTAGAGCTAGAGTAGCAGCTTGGATGTTCAACTAGCAACTTGAAACACCAGAAGGAAAGAAGAAGCCATTTGCTCCAAAGGCTTTTCCGGAGAGAGCAATTGACATAATTGTAGAGCTTGGCACTGCTGATGATCTTCTTGAGATATATCTTGATCCAAAGATCTTTGCTTGGAGCTCAAAGATTGTCAAAGATGGCAGGTTTGGAAAGCTCACTCCTGAGCAACTAGACTAGTTCTTCTAGACTTCTTTCTACAAGAGACTAGTTGAAGCGGTTGCAAAGAAGTGGCCATTGTCTGATCCAAAGTATGCTCAGCTCTTCAAAGTTGTGAAAGCAATGGACATCAGCACTGATCTTACAGCTGAAGAAGTTGAAGAGCTCAATGAGCTTGAGTCTAAGCTTGAAGAAGTTGACCAGACAGAGAAGAAGCCAGAGCTTGCAAACAAAGACTTGTCTGGTGATGGAAAGCGTGACTACTCTGGAACTGGAAGAAAGATACAGAACTTCAGTGACATGGGAGTCAAGGGCGGATCTGGAAGATACTTCTGCTGGCCAAGACCTGGAAAGGAGTTCAAGTGGAACACTTGGAAAGACTGGCACAAGCTGAAGCCATTCTGCAAGATGACATTCATCCACAACTCTAGGCACTACATGATAACTTTGTCATTGTTTGATGAAGAGTTTGACAATCGTGGATTCAGAGGAGCTGACACCCAGTGGACACCTCCTCTAGCATGGCTGACGCATGAAGAGTGCTCTCAAGTTCTCTAGTTGACTATGGTGAAGAAGTTCTTGAAGCAGTGCTAGAAGAGAGTCAAAGAGTACATTGACATGGATCCAGAGGAAGTCATGAAGAAGATTGACAAGCCGGAGAGAGTCACTGTAAAAGAGATTGAGAAGACACAGCGAGTCATCAGACACTGCATAAAAGTTGCTTTCCGTGAGCAGCAAGCAGACAACTACAAGTATGAGAACAAGTGATTTTGCCAATCTGCAGAGTAAATAACTTCAAAAGCTGCAAAGCACAAATTGCATATACAAACAGGCAAGGAAAGAACAGAGAAAATGGAAGTCTTGACCGAAATGGATGAATACTTCAACGCCATGTCAAAGATAAACATGGATGAGACAGTCATGCCTTATGTGAATGGCCGTCTTGTTGAAAGTGACACTTACAACAAAGTTCAGAAGATATTGAACACTCCAGAGCTAGAGAAAGCACACATGTACTGCTATGATCTAGATCTTGAGAATCTTGAGGAGTGTGACATCATGAAGATCAACAACTTGTACAAGCTTGGTGTTGATCGTGGATTCATTGATGATGATCTCCAATATCAAGATGCTCCATGCACTGATCCTGATGCTGAAGGTCCAAAGGCTGAAGAGCCAGTTGAGCCAGCACCAGTGAATCCAAGAGCTAAAGTTCCGTGCTTTGTAGCGATGTACTCAGCAATGAAAGATGGCCAGATCAAGACAGGTGAAGCATACAGCCGCGCTATCTCTGTTCAAGCGGCTAAAGCTGATGTGATGGCCCAACTTGCTAAGTTTGGATACACAAACATCTCTATTCTTGCAATTGAAGCAACTGAGGAAGATGCATGTGCTTGCACTATAGCTGAAGGCGCTGGAGGAGCAGCAGCTGGAGCTCTTGGTGGAGCTGTTGCTGGAAATGCTGTTGGTGGTCCGGTTGGAGCTGCAATTGGAACTGCCGCTGGAGCTGCTCTTGGAAGCAAACTTGGTGAAGATGACTATCTAAAAGGTCGTGTCCACAATGGACATCTTCCAGAGACAGAGGATGTTGAGGAAGATGACATGCTTGATGGCCGTCCTCACAACAACCACATTCCAGAAGCAGAAGAAGATGAATCTGCAGATGACTCAGCCGAGGATACATCAGATGATGCAACTGATGACACTGCAGAGGACACTGCAGAAGATACTGCAGATGATTCTGCTGAAGAGACTTCTGAAGAGACTTCCGAAGAGACTTCAGATGGAGATGACTCAGTTGAAGACATTGAAGTTGATTCTACTGAAGATACAGAAGATGCTGAAGACTCAGATGATTCTGGTGCTGAAGAAGAGAATACTTCTGATGATGCTGATTCTGAAGATGCAGATGATGACTCTAGTGAAGAAGATGCTGATGACTCTGATAGTGATGAAGAGAAAGAAGAGCTTGATGACAACAAGAAAGCTGACTTGAAGGACAACTACAAGAAGACTTTCAAGAACACAATGCTCAAGTGCAAGTTTGAAGAGAAGTCATTTGATGATCTTACACTCAAAGAGAAAGTGAAGTTCTTCACCGAGCTTTCAAAGACTTGGAAAGAAGACTATGAGCCATCTGACTTCATGACAGACAAAGAAGTTGACTAGCTCAACAAGATAGTTGTCAAGAAGTGATTTGACAGCTATCTTGTCTTTGCAAGAGCTATAACTAGCAAGGATACCAGCCATATGGATGAAAGTGAAGCAGTAGAGCAGATCTAGAGAGACAAATGCTGCTTGAAGTGCAAGTACTTTGAAGAGAGAACTGGATTCTGCAGATACAATCCTCCAGTTCCAGTAGTGACTTAGACAAAGACAGGATCATATATCACTTCTGTCTACTCAAAAGTCAACTATCCACAGCTAGACTGGTGCTAGAAGTTTGAAAAAGCTGATTGACAGTGCTAGACACAGACCGAGAGAAGCCGCTTGGAGACTAGCGGCTTTGCTTGTCTTTAGCGCACTCCTTGCAGCAGTTGGCTGCACTAGCTAGCAGCTTGTCTCAGTTGAGTCTCACTTAGACTATGACAATCTTGATGTTGGAGTGCCATCAAGAGCTGACCAGATAGTTGAACGAGAAGGATATGCTCTTGGATGGTCTGCTGCGTTGAAGCAGCCACTTTGGGTGCAATACAGACTTGAATCCGATGAAGTCACTTCTGGCATTGCTAGACGATCAAACAACTTCTCATTTGATCCAGCTGTAGTTGGAGGATCTAGCTTTCCAGATGACTACTCTAAGTCTGGATATGATCGTGGACATCTTGCACCAGCAGCAGACATGCACTGGTCGACAAATGCAATGAATGAGTCTTTTCTGATGAGCAACATGTCTCCACAGACTCCACAGCTCAACAGACATGTCTGGGCAGCAATTGAGACATTTACTAGAAATCAAGCTAAGGCTGAAGGAAGTGTTGTAGTAGTGTCCGGACCAATAGCTACTAATGCTGTTCCAAGAAGAATTGGAAAGAGTGAAGACATTGTTGTTCCGGATGCATTCTACAAAGTTGTGTATGATGAGACTCCACCTTGCAAGATAGTTGCATTCATTGTTCCAAATGACAACACTCTCTCGCAAGACATAGCTAGCTATGTAGTTACAGCTACAAATGTTGAAGCTGTTGCTAGAGTAGAGCTTTTCTAGATGGTCTGCGCTACAAATGCCGAGATGTCAGTGCTGAAATGCAGCTCTGACATCACAAAGTGGGCAAGATGAGTTTCTGCTTCTAGCCATCAGTTCATGTAGAAGATCGGCTAGACATTGTTTCGATTGAGTGGGGATGCTAGTTGCTGTGGTCTTGGTGTGGAGCTCTGCTGAAGTGGACTCTAGAACATTCCAACATGCTCCCAAGATCCTCCATCATCAACATCACCAAAGTATGAGTCATTGTTTGTCTTCTAGATCTGCTAGAACATCCAGTCACCTTCATCTTCTTTCTTCTCTTGGTCAAGTGCAGCTCCAAGCTTCTTGTGCAGCTCATCTTTGAAGTCTAAGAACTCTTTGTACAGAGGATCTTGTGACACTGCTTTGACTTGAGCAGCATTGTAGTCTTCATTTGGAAGAAGAATCTTTGCATATATCTGCTCCATCTCAGTTGTGAAGGTCTAGCAGACAGTGAAGTACTTCTCAACTAGCTCATTGCTCAGTGCATAGCACATCCAGATGAATGCCATGACATGGTCATCATGAGAGTTAGGACCTGGCATAGCTTGGTAGACCAAGTGCATGCCTTTAGTGTCTTTCTTCACAAATATTCCAAACTCATCTATGAGATCTTTGTCATATATAGTGAATCCAAATCCTGGAGTAGTGAGCATATCTCTTGTCCACAAGCAAGCTTTGCCTTTCACCTGCACATGGCTGTACACACCAGCTTCACCTTTCTTGTTCTCAGAAGCAATGCCCTAGTAGCCATATGTGATTCTCAAGCTGTCTAGCATGCCACTTGACACACCATTTCTCTCAGCAAAGAACCATGGATCACAGTACAGTGCAAGAATTCTCCTAGCAATGTAAGCAAACTGGACAACTGACACGGTGTTTGAAGAGAACTTAGCACACATCTTTATGTCAGCTAAGTCTGTCACATCCCAGACATACAAGACACTGCTGTCACCACCAACACCTTCAGCAATGTCACCAGAAGCAAGATAAGTGTGCTTTGAGTCAAACTCATGCCACATGTCAAACTCATACAGCTCATCTTCATTTTGTGAGATTATCCGTTGCTTCTTTGGCTAGAGTCCTCGTGCTTTGAACTCTGACAGCTTTATCCTGAAACGCTCTAGAACCTCATCTGGGACTAGCTTTCTTATTGATGAGCTAGTGATGAACTCATTGTTGAACTCTTGTGCAAATCTTCTAGCACCAATTGCAGCAATCTGCTTCTCTTTCCATGCATCATCATGTCCAGGTACATCAAACCAATGCATCTCAAATGGCTTCCACCCTTCAAGATTCTTTCCAATCTCTTTTGAGTTTGCCTAGCACCAGATGTCATAGTAGAGGTTGTCAGTTCCATTCGGAGTAGAGACAATTATGAACTTGCCATTCTTTGATGATGATATGACAGGATACATTGATGTGAAGAGCTTGTCTGCAATGTTCTTCTGCAAGAATGCAAACTCATCAAGAATGACAACATTGCATGAGAAGCCACGAGCAGCATCAGATGAAGAAGCAAATGCACGAATAGATGACATGTTTGCAAATGACAGCTCACCTTTGTTGACAACTGTAGCTGCAGCTTTCAGCCACTTTGGAAGATACTCATATCCAGTTATTATTCGTCCAAGAAGCTCAAGTGCAGTAGCTGCTTTGTTAGCAAGAAGCATGATCTTCTTCTCTGGGAAGAATGTTGCTAGCCAAAGCGAGTATATGCAGTAGATCGTTGACTTTCCTTGCTGTCGTCCTGAGACACAGATGACTTTGTTGTTGTCTACTAAGAACCTCAAAAACTCTTTCTGGATGTCATAGAGCTTTATGATGTGAAGTCCTTTGTCAAGATTGACTACTCGATAGTAATGCTCGGCAAAGTACACAATGTCTCGTTTGCACTTTGCAATCTCTCTTATTCGCCGCTCAAATTCTTCTTTAGTGACTTGCTCAACTTCACCAGGTTTCTTTATTGTAGCTAGTTCTTCATTGTCATTCATGCTATTTCTATTTATCTTAGGCTTCATCGGTTTTTAGACTTCATCTGTCATTTGTGGTGAACCGAGTGGTAAATAGCAGGTGTAATCACAAAGAAAGACAAACTACTATGAGTAAAGATGTGAAGAAGTCAAAGAGCAAGACACCAGAAGATGTTGAGAAGTTTGTTGTCGCAGTTGATGAGGGTGACAATGTCAAAGCTTCAAAGCTTCTCGAGAAGACAATGAAAGCTAAAGTCCAAGCTAAGATAAAAGCTGCATTGAACAACTGATGACCATCTAAGATGAGCAATGAGCTAGAGAGATCTGCTCATGACAGAAATCGATGCGGTGGTTTCTATCGTGGCAAAGTAGTGCAGAGAAGCAGCAACCGGCATGGCTTGCTGAAGATTTGGATTCCTGGTGTGTATCCACAAGAGTGGGCATCCCAGCCATCAATGCTTCCAGATGCTGAGCCAGCATCACCATTGTTTGCTGGCTGCAACAATGGAAATGGAATGTTCAGCTATCCAAATGTTGGATCTACTGTCTGGTGCTTCTTCTAGAATGATGACTAGAACTTTCCAGTGTACTTTGCTGCTACATATGGTGGAACTGAAGCAGCTGGCTAGTTTGCTGCATGTGAGCCACTTCCAGACAAAGAAGATGGTGCATACATCCACAAGATCTGCTGTGGAAAGACAACAATTCTCTTGACTGAGACGGGAAACATGAAGATAGAGACAAGAACAGTTGACTCGGCTGACAATCCAAAGTCAGTGCTTTTGTAGCTAGACTAGAGTGGAAATCTCAAGATACATGCTAGCACATCAATTGACATTGATGCGCAAGACATAAGGATTGTTGCAACAAACAGACTTGAAGTGAAGTCACCAACAATTGAGACATCAACTAACTTCAATGGTGAAGGAGCAAACGACAACTGTGTAGTAGTCAAGACGGACTCATTCTTGCTAGATGCTGGCCAAGGAACTGCAATGGCTATAAATCGACACAATGGTCCACACATGCTCTAAGTGTGAAAGGTGAACAGATATCATGGAGATGCCAAAAGGAATTGGATGGGGAGCTAAAGAGTCTACTAGCAAGAACACTTCAGTAGATGCACAGTTCAACCGCAAGTACAAAGTCAAGCTGAACTAGATAAAGCTTGCCGAGAAGCGCCTGAACAACATGATGAAGAATGGTGGAGGGCAGATTCTCAGTCTTGAGAAGTATGACAAGCAAGTCAAGCAGAAGCTTGATGAACTTGCTGCTAAGTGCTCTAGCTAGACATATGAGCAGAATCTTGATGCTAAGCTGAAGTTCATTGAGTTCAAGATTGGCATCTTGACATCTTCAGCAGCTCAAGCTGATCTTGAAGCTGCTCAGACAACAGCTAGTGAGCAGCAGAAGCAGCATCTAGCAAATGTCTAGTGGTTCATCTAGAAGCTAGTTGATGCATACAACAATGCTGGATCAAATGTTGAAGGAGACAACACTAAGGCTAAAGAGAAGGCATTTGAAGACAAGAAGAAAGATCTTGAGAAGTATGTTGAGACATCTGAGTTCTATGAAGTGCAAGACTAGTCCCAAGAGAAGATAATTGAAGCACAAGAGAAAGGCAAGCCAATTCCGCTAGATGAGCAAGCTACTGCAAAAGCTAGAGAAGAAGCAAAGAAAGACCTTGATGAAGCTTACAACAAAGCTAAAGAAGGAATAAAAGCTGCAGAGAACTTAGCTGCACAGAATGCTAAGAAGACTCTAGAAATGTGCAAGAAGTCTATATCACTTCCAGATGAAGAGCTTGGCCGAAAAGCTGCTATACAAGCGGAAAAAGCACTTTAGCAAGCTGCTGCAGAGCTTGCTAAGATGCCTGATGAACTAGTCAAGCAATTTAAGCAAATTGAAAGCATGCTACAGCAGCTAGTTACCGGCTTTGGAGACTTGAACTTCATGGTTGAAGACAGTGCTCAAGATATGGAGATGCTTGTAGATGCAATGCTAGCATAGTTGCAGAGTCTGCTAGATCCGGTCTTCAACACTGCAACTTCTCTGTCCTTGCCACTTCCACCAATTGTAGCTCCAGTAAAAGACTTGATTGCTATGATTCCAAAGATGGGCAAAGATCCACCTGGATTGACACCGGATTAGAAAGCTTTGATTGAGCAGTTCAAGAAGCAGAAGATTTAGATTCCACAAGACTGGAAAGACTCTCTAAACAGCATGAAAGACAGCATTGCCATTGTTATGGCAACCTTTCCAATTTGCTTGCTTTAGTTGGTCTTCAACATGATTGATGCTTTGATCGGGTAGGTTCTGGCTCTTGGAGGAGCTATGCCATACCCCCTTAACTTGATTCCACTTGCTATTTAGCTAATGCCAAAGCTATTCATGCTTTATGTGCAGTTTCCACAGAACTTGTACAAAGTTCTAGAGAAGAAAGTGAAAGACATGGTTGCACAAGCAATGGCACTTGGTGCAAGTGTTGGAAGCGCAGTGGATGGAATAGTTGCACCAACACCATCATGTCCTGAAGCAGTCAAAGCTGAACTCCAGAAGAAGATGGAAGAGGAGAAGAAAGCCAAAGAAGAGATGAGACTTCTAGCTAAAGCTCAGATGCAGAAAGAGATTGAAGAGAAGCTCAAGAACTCTCCACAGTACAAGGACAAACCGGAAGAAGCTAAGAAGCAAGCTGAGCTGCTGTCTGCAATACAAGAGAGCAAGCCAAAGACGGTTGATGAGAAAGAAGACAAAGAGAACTAGAAGCTCTGTGAAGAGATAATAAAAGAAGCTTCTACCATAAAGACTAACAACTCTGACGACTAGCCGGCCTAGTAAATATCTAAAAAGCAACTTGCATATGGCAAATCGAGTCATACAACTTACCGATGTCAATCCAGAGCCAATCAGCAATCACAAACTAGAGAAGTGGGTGGATCTTGACATGGATGCTACTAGAAACTGGAACCACAAGACTGTTGAGTTTCCAATGCTCAGTGACTATGTCATGTGGCTTGGAACCGAGCTCCACACAAATCCAATAGAGCCAACTGAGAGCAACTTGAGTGTATTTGCCGTTGATGGGCAAGATCCGAGTGCTGAGATGCTGTCAGCTATAGCAGTCACTTTGAAGATTGGCTATGAGACAGCATACATGAAGTACTAGAAGTGGGCAAAGCCATACAAGTGGAGAGTGTCAAAGCTAGTCAATGTCAAAGCAGTCTAGAACTCTCTGAAGAACATATTCACTTGGATTCCTGGAGAGCGGATTCTCAATCCTGAGTTTGGATCTAGGCTGAAGCAGTATCTCTATCAAGGAATAGTTCCTGAGACATCTGAGCAGATTGTAGCTGAGATAAAGCATTGTGTGTCGGAGTGGGAGCCTAGGGTCAACATAACTTCTGTAGTTGATGCAAGCACTATTGAAGACCATGAAGACAACACAATCCATCTTGAGATAAAGTACACTATCCCAGAGCTCTCAGATGAAGAGTACAGCTACTCATTCTACTACAATCGAGGTGAGTGATCCATACAATATTGTTGATGTAGAATATCATCAACAACATGGAGTTCATAGAGATCTTTGAAGATCTTCTGTGCAAGTACACTAAGTTCTAGTATGCCATCTGTGTAGACTCTTGCACAAATGCAATAGCTATCTCACTTGAAGCAAAGTTGATTCTCAAGCAGATAGACTCTAAGAAGAATCGCAAGCTCTTTGTACCTCGGCATACATATCTAAGTGTGCCGATGACACTAGCTAGAAATGGATGGCAATTCAACTTTATTGACTAGCATTGGATTGAATGGTACTCTCTTGGAGAGTTCGTAGTTGATGCTGCTACAGCATTCAAGCAAAATCTTGGAGACACCTGGAGAGACATTGAGAACTGTGCTGTCTGTGTCAGCTTCTAGCAGAAGAAGAGACTCAATCTAGATCAAGGTGGAGTCATCTTCACAAACAGCTAGGACATAGCAAAGCTGTGCAAGAGACTACGGCATGATGGAAGAGACCCAAAGCGATCTCATGTAGATGAAGTCAACCACAGTCCTGATGACATCATTCTTGGATGGCATGCATACATGTCACCAGAGAAAGCTGCTAAGGGAATTCTAGTGATGAACTAGCTTCAACTGCTGCCACCATATGTACAGCATAGTTGGAAGGAATATCCAGACATATCACACTTGAAGTGCTTCGGAGAGACACAAACCACATGACAGATCCAAAAGACATAGTTCTAGTGTCTCCAATTGAGCAGAACAAGAGTGTTGTTGCTTGGGATGGAAAATAGCACAAGCGCTACTTCGAGCTTGAAGCCATCTAGATGGTCTAGATATGGAGAAAGAGAGCTGGGTGGTTGAAAGATATTGACATTGTGTTCTTCAATGTCAACAATGCTAGCATATCACAACTAACTCTAGACAAGCTAGTATCACTCAAGTGCTAGGTCATTGATGCTCCAAATAAGAGTGCCAAGTACTGTGAGATGGGATTTTTGACAGAGCCACTTTGCGGAAAACTTGCAGAAGAAGTCTTGACTAGCAAGAAGATCATTGTGAAGATTGATCTTGACATGCAGATTGTGAAGCCACTTAGCAGAGATCTTCTTGAGCTAGCTAGAGATCATGTGCTCATAGAGCAGTACACAGACTATGACAAGAAAGGGCAACGCTCTCAGATTGGAGACTTCAATCCATTTGACACATGCTTCATCATCTCAAGTCGAGACTCTAATTTCTACCATCAATACTATGATCTTTGCAACAATGATGAGATTCTGAAGAGTGAAGCTTGGCTTGCTCAACAGAAAGTTGATGGATCATATTTTCTAGAAGAGTTTGTTGTTGACTACATGTTCAAGAATGGCATTGGCAGCATCATCCCAATGCAGAATGACATCTTTGGAGAAGGATACAAAGAAGTTGAGAAGATGTCTGATGATGAAATCCAAAAGATACACTTTATGCACTCTCATCTGTATTTAGCTGAAAAATGTCCAAATGAGGAGTATTCTCAAATTGAGCAGCAGCAGCAATACATGAAGAGAATGAGTTCATTGCTAGTCAACAAGGCTTCGATGTCAAAGACTGCTAGTTCACAACAACTATTTGGATCAGTTGGAAGCTTCTAGACTGCAATCAAGAAAGCAAATGCTATGCAAAGCGGCAAAGAGATGGTCAAGGAGTTTGTCATCTAGAAGTCAACACCACTGAACATTCTTGCATACATAGTTGACAGATGCAACTTCAACTGCTCATATTGTTACAACAGAAAGCCAAGAAAGAGCACACTTGCGGACTTAGACAGCTTCTTCAAGTTCATAGAAGACATCAGAAGACAGCAGCCAAAAGACCGGAAGATCAACGTGTCATTGATTGGTGGAGAGCCAACACTTCATCCCAAGGCACTTGACTTCTGCAACTAGCTCTTGTCACTAGACAATGTGACTGTAGAGCTGCTCACTAACTTCACACAGCCTGTTGAGTACTATCTAGCACTTCTAGATAGAGGAGTGTGCCTGGCAGCTTCTTGGCACAGCTAGAAGCATGACAAGCTCAATTGGTCATATGTTGAGAAGATGAAGAAGATTCCAATGAAGTTCTTTGCAAACGAGCAAGTTGAAGTGCGGATCATGATGGAGAATGACAACTGGGAAAGCTCTAGGAAGGTCTTCTATGAGCTGTATCCTCTCTTCAAGAAGTACATTGAGATAAGTCTTCTCACTAGAGATGATGGAACGCCATACCAGTACTCTCAAAGCCAGCTGGATGAGTATGAGAAGCTGATAGTCTTGACAAAGTACAAGAGGGACTTCTTCACGATTGAGTACTCAGATGGAACTTAGCAGCAAGTGTCTTTTGCTGACATGTACTTGAATCCACAAGTCAACTTCCATCTATGGAAGTGCAATGCTGGCCAAGACTATATATACATCCACTGTGATGGAAATGTGTACAACTGCTAGAGCTACTATGAGAACTTCAAGAAGCCAATATGCAACTTGCATGCTGATGACTGCAAGTACAAGAAAGAGAAATTCACACCATGCATCTGTGCAGTGAACTACTGTGCATGTGACTTTGATGTCTACAAGGAGAAGCTTATAGGAAAATGACCGCTATACCAAAGAGACTGTTCTTCATTTGGCTTGGTGATGAAGTTCCTAGCTATGCTAGTGCCTCAATGCAAGCTTTCTAGCAAGTAAATCCAGACTTTGAGATAGCCCTTCTCCACTACACAGATACTCAACTTGAGAAGATTTGGCATGGAGAAGTCCAAGATCCTCCACTCAAGCGGGCTCTGCAGCGGGTTCTCATGATGGCAGACGACTATGTCAGATGGCAAGCAGAGTTCTATGGCGGTTCTTTGCACTTCTTGTAGCTGTTGTCAGATGTGGCACGAATAGAAGTCTTGAATGAGCATGGTGGAATATATCTTGATTGTGACACATTTCCAATATCTAAGTTTGATGACAATCTTCTGTCAAATGACTTCTTTGTGGTTTAGAGAAAGAGCAGAGGAATGCAAGTGTTTCTAGACAACTTCTTTCTTGGGAAGAGCTTGACTTCACCAAGGATAGAGAGTCCATATGCAGTAGACAATCCTCATCTTGTAGATGACACTATTCCATTTCTGAACACTCCAAAGCACTGCCTTCTCAAGCGAAAGTTCTTTGAGTGTAGCTTAGAAGTTGGGGAGCATGTTCTGCCAGCAAGTTCATATGTAGATCACTACTTTCGTGGATCTTGGACTGTCAAGCCGGTGGAGACTAGAGAAAGGTGGTACAGCAGACTATGGAGAAGATAACCGGATATGATGTTGTGCTGACATTCTCTCCAATTGAAGAGATAACTGGCCATGTCTTTGAAGTGTTTGACTACTATCTGTTCTTGAGAGACTACTTCAAGACTTGCATGCTGTTTCTTGGAAGCATTCCACTAGACAAGCTCAAAGTAGCATTTGAGTCAAAGTATGTAGAGAGATTTGATGAAGTCAGCAGAGACTTGATATACTATCCAGTTGAGGACATCAAGCATGGAAAGAACTTGTTCTGCTTTGACAAAGACACATTTGTCTTGCTTTGTGATGGCAACATACAAGCTCTTGAAGCATACAAGATAAGTTTGCTGACAAAGTGCTTCTATGGATTCTTGTGCTTCAGTGATGAGCAGATAACACAAGGATATGGACGGTCTATGCTTAACAAGATAACATATCTTCAAGATAATCGGATATACACAAAGACTAGTCCACTGTTCAAGACTATTCCATATGTCAAGAAGCTTCCTTTCAAGCACTACAAGATAGTGCAAGGTCCTAACTAGAACATTGGGATGATCTACATGACATTCAACTGCAGAAAGATATCTCCATACACAGTTCTAGACTACCACTGGAAGTCTGGATGCAAGAAGTCAATTCTTGTTGTTCCGGAGAAGCTAGACCAGTATGAAGGCTTAGATGGGGTTGAGCAAGTTCTAGCTCCAGTGCCAGACTTCTTCTAGAAGTTTGACACTTACATATACACTCCAGTAGCAAGACACTTTGACTGCAGTCCTCGCTTAGTCACTGAATGCTACATGCAGAAGAAGAAAGTGCTAATTGACCTTGACTATGTAGATCTTGGACTGCAGACTAGGGTAAAAGACTGCAGAGAGAACTTAGAGTCTCTAGACTTGAAAGATGGTGATGCAATAGTTGACATCATCAGCAAAGCAAGAGGAATGGCATCATGATACACTGCAACACAACATTTGGAAAGCTGAGAGAAGTAGTCGTTGGTCGCGAGCTTGAGATCCCAAGACGGATGATTGACATGACTTTCAAGCACTTCTTCAAGGAGAATCTCTGTGAAGAAGGACTGTACAACAGCCGCCATGAGCTCTACACTATATCAGAAGACATTCTAGTAAAGAGAATCTAGCAGCTAGATGATCTTGCAAAGACACTAGAAGATCTTGGAGTCACTGTCTATCGACCAGACAAGATGACACAAGTGCACAAGATAAAGACCCCAACATTTGAGACCGAAGCAAGCTCAGCAAACAATGTCAGAGACTTGACTTTAGTGTACAACAGCACTATAGTGGAGACACCAGTCTGCTTGAGAAGCAGGGTGTTTGAGAATCTTGCAATGTACAAGATCTTTGAGAAGGCATTTGACCATGGCAATGGTGGACGGTGGATCAAAGCACCTAGCACCCACTTGACAGACAAGACATATGACTTGAGGGACTGGAGAGAAGATAGAGACTTCAGCAACATCAACAAGAACTTTGAGATGTCAATTGATGCACCAAACTTCTTGACAATTGGAAGAGATGTCATCGTCAATGTAGCAACTGACATCTAGTTTCTTGGGTATGAGTGGGTGAAGTCACTCTTTCCAGAGTCAACTTTCCATGTTGTCAAGTGTGCGGACAGCCACATTGATGGAGAGCTAGTCTGCTTGAAGCCGGGTGTATTTCTTCTGAATCCAAAGTTTGCCTGTGTGAAAGACATGCTTCCAAAGAAGTTCTAGAGCTGGAAGTTCATAGTTCCAGAAGACTTGACACAGCAGCTAGATGTAAGTGGGATGACAGACATTGACATACAGCTTGCTAGCAGTCGCGGCATGGACATCAATGTGCTAAGTCTTGATGAGAAGAGAGTTCTAGTGAACAGGCGAGCGGTTGGTGTCATCAAAGCTCTTGAGCAGAATGGATTTGAGCCAATCCTGGTGGATCTTGACAATGGTGAGATATTTGCTGGAGGAATACACTGCTCAACATTAGACTTAGTGAGAGAAGATGAGTATGTCTACTATACATGACAAGCCAATAGATGTTGTTCTCTTTGTTGCAGATGTCTGCTAGCTCAAGTGCAAGTACTGCTACAACAAGTTTCCACGCACATCAAAGCTAGCTGACTTAAACAAGATGCTTGAGTTTGTCAAGAGGCTAGCAGCCACAAGAGCAGTAGATGACCTGGTAGTTGTTGGTGGAGAGCCAACTCTCCATCCACAGCTTCCAAGCTTCATCTAGCAGCTTCTTGACATTGGAGTGCAGAGTGTAGTTCTTTGGACCAATTTTGAGATGGACTTAGAGCAATACTACATTCCACTTCTAGACTAGGGATGCAACATAGCTATGTCTTGGCATGGAAAAGATGATGACAAGAGAAATCTCAAGTTCATCAAGAAAGCACTTCAGCTTCCAAATAGGTACATTGAGCATGGCTAGGTAGTTGAGCTAGACTTGATGGCTGAGCAAGACAACTTTGACAACTTCAAGATGGCTTATCGAATGCTGCATCCAAAATATGGACAATATACATACACTTGGCCGGTGTACACTTCAGAGCTAGTCATTGGTGAGTACTCTCAGAGCTAGCTGAAGACATTGCAGCAGATGGCAACTGAACTCAAACGCTCAGTTTTCTAGATATCAGGTGCTAGTGGCTAGCTGAAGATGGAGACTCCGCCATACAACTACCAAGGCTGGCATTGCAAAGCAGGAAGAGACTATGTGTATGTCCACTGCAATGGAGATGTGTACAACTGCTAGAGCTACTACTAGTTCAACATGAAGCCAATGTTCAACATCGAATCGGTTGAGAATCTTGATCTCTCTTCTGCACTGCAGCCATGCGTGTGCCAAGTCAAGAGCTGCCGATTTGCAGACTATCAAGTTGAGAGGGAGATGGTGAATGCCAATATTGCTGTCAGAGACTAAGAGAGAGTTTGCATTTATGCTCACAAGAGAGTGCAACTGGCATTGCAAGTACTGTGCAGTGCAGAACAAGCATGACCAAGGAGATGGTCCTCTGCTAGACAATGATGTGCTAGACAATGCTATCAAAGTGCAGAGCAGCTCAGTTGTGACATTGTTTGGAGGTGAACCAGGTCTAGCAAGTAGAGAGTTGGTTGAGAAGTGCATCAACATTCTTGAAGAGAAGAACTGCACTCTCTATCTGGAGACTAATGGGCTGTTCATTGAGAAGTATCCAGACCTTTTAAGCCATTTCACCGAAGTTCTGTATCATTGTTCTGAAGACTTAGATGTTGCAGACTAGATTCTGCAAACTAGCTTTTCACGAGTTAGATACCTCATAATTGTGCATGATGAGAACATCTAGAAGTTGAGAGCATTTCTAGATGCACATAGTAGCATCACGTTTGACATCATTGAAGCTACATATCCATATCCAGATGAGATGCACGGACCAACTCTCTCAGCTAGCAACAAGAAGAAGCTGATTCTAGAGTTTGGCCATAGAATGTCTAGAGAATCACTTTCAAGACTCATTCATGGAAAAGACTTTGAGAGGATAGAGTTCTTGTGAAGCTAGATTTTGACAAAGTTGAGATTGTTGAGCTGGACTTGACAACTATGTGCAATGCATCATGTCCGTTGTGCTTCAGAAACCACAAAGACTTTCCAGAGAAGTACTCTAAGCCATTTGCTAGAAGCACTTCAGACATTCTCAACTAGCTAGTCCAGTTCAAGAATCTCAAGAAAGTTGAGCTCATAGGGCAGCTGTCGGAGCCAACTACTCACCCTAGCTTCATAGTGATTGCTAGAGAGCTCAAGAAGCTAGGAAAGAAGCTGAAGATCTGCACCAACGGTGATCTCTATGGAGATGACTTTTGGGAGCTGCTTGGCTAGACACTTGATGACCAAGATGAAGTATGGTTCACTCTTTGTGGATCAACCGAAGAGATGCATGCTAAGTATCGGGTTGGAACTAGCTTGAAGAGAGTGCTAGCTCATGCTCAAGCTCTGAGATCAGCCAGGAGCATTGATGGCGCGCGAGCTTTGAAGTTCTAGTACAACCAAGAAGATCTAGAGTCTAGCTAGTTTGCTGGAATTCTGTCCAAGTTCTCAAGAGTTGAGTGGATAGCAAGCAGCATTCCAGATCCAGCCATTGATTTCAAGCAAAAGTTCTAGAGCCATGACTTTTGTCCACCAAGAGACCTTCTCAATTCATATCACCAGCTTGATGCTTTCTCAAGAATAGCAGTACCACTAGTAGATTGCTAGAGCATTGATGAGCACTAGATCTAGATTGATCCATTTGGAGACATCTATCCATGCTATGCTTTCTTTGAAGCATCTAGAGGACAGTTGTGGGACAAAGACTACTCAAGCATCTTGCAAGGTGGGAGACACTGCTGCAGATTCTGCAAGCGACAAGTGTCGGAGCTGAAGAACAAGCTCAATCTCAACTCAATCATCTGATCTTGAGAGCAGACCGGCAACTGACTTGCTTCTCTTCAGATCTTCAGTGAAGTCAGCAATTGTCTGGCTAGGACTCTCTAAGTAGAAGTCAGAGAGGTGCTCTTCAATGTTCACCTTGCTCATTCTCTTCTTTCGCTCAGAGTATCTCTGTATCTTTCTAGCTAGACCAACATCATGGAGATGCATGCAGAGAATGTCATTTGTCTCTGCAAGTGAATATCCATCTTCAATTGCAGGTGTTGACTCATAGCATCCAACTTTGTAGTTTGTCTCAACCACTCTAGATGGATCAAATACCAGCATCTTTCTCTTGAGACCTCTTCCTGGACCATCATTAGATGGCCAATAGTCATCATAGTAGTGGTCAACAACTTGGTGGACTAGACTTGATTGGCACTTTGGAAAGTCATGTGAGATCAAGTTGCACATGTAAGGAGATATTGCAGCAACTCTAGCTTGATGCAATCTCTGAAGTGCCAAGTTCATGTTCCTTGACCATATGCACTCATCTAGATCACAGACTACAACAAAGTCTGCATATCCTCTAGATTCCTTCCAGACGGAGTTCTTCAGCTCCTAGAGCTTGAAGTCATCTAGTTGCCTATTTGTATTATAGCTTCTCAGCTCAATAAATGGAATGCTTTTCAGAAAAGCCTAAGATCCATCAGTTGATTCATTGTCATACACAACTACTTTTGTTGCAAACAACTTCCAATACTAGACCACAAATGGCAGTATTGGCATCTCATTGTAGCAGAAAGTGTATACAACTATGTTCATCACCAATGCATACGTGGCACAAAGCCTAAGAATGTTTTTTGCAGCTTAGCTAACTCTTTCTTTCGATCTCTAGCTTTCATGTATCCAAGCCAATCTGAGTAGATCGAGATGGAAATCTTCTCTTGAGGACAAAATCCTCTATGCAGGTTTGTCATAGGATCATCTAGAACAGCAGTAAACTTGTTATCTCTAGAGAGTATGTCCCCGCCCTTAGGAAGCGTCCTGGATGGCCTAGGGGTAAATCTGCCATTCTTTGGATAAGGAAGATTGAAAATGTCAAACACATGCTTGGCAATTTCTTTGTTGCAGCAAGCAATCATCATGTAGAATGGATCTTTTCCATGGCCA
>OCTX012263362.1_pt1 | contig 56539 bp, 55 predicted proteins | sample 1539691 | NCBI WGS metagenome assembly OCTX01 (sample SAMN02144231, study PRJEB22623) | gut metagenome | biome: sheep rumen | host: Ovis aries | place: New Zealand
GGATGCAGAAATGAAAAGGATTATAAATCGTCTTGCGACAGCAGCAGTAAATCCCGATATCCGAATGATAATGAATATCGAGGACGAAATCTTTTCTGAGTTGGAGAGCTTGGACGCAAAGATTATTACCCAAAAGAAAGCATTGCTCCAGAAGGAAGAGGAGTTAAGCCAGAAGGATGAGCAGTTGGCTCAGAAAGATGAACTGTTATTTCAACAAAGAGCAACTCTTCGTTGTTCTGTCAACTTGCTTTTGAGGTGCGGCAAAACGCCATCTGAGATTGCTGAAGAATTACACCTTGATATTAAGCAGATTATGGAGATTCTTCAAACGCAGGAATAACAATTGAATTTTCAAGACGGGGCTTCAAAATCCCCGTCTTCACAGAATATTATCCTATCTGATCCACAACCTCAATTCCAAACTGTTTTCTTTCCTCTTCAGTGTTGATTTTGAAATACAGCATGCTGTTTACCACAAGAAAATAGCTGTCTCCATTGTGGAAATTACAGATTCCCCACTCGTCGTCCAGTGTTAATAATTCGAGACTAGGATCGAGTGACTTCGGAATTTTCAGATATAAGGTGGACGATTTTTTATTGACATTCAATCGACTGATGTCTTTATCATCCAGAATCACGTAAAGATAGTCTATGGTTATTGCATAGCAGTTATGGAATAGGGAATAACCATCTTCATTAAACAAATTAATTTTGCTTAATTTGTTGTCATCTAACGTTTTGTCGTAAAAATCAGTATTCTCAACGCGATATAATGCTTTGGGCAAAATAGGGGTGCTCATACGGATTGTCGGATGGAATGACAGTTTGATTATCGTGCCGTTCTTATTTTTTGTAACATCTCCGTCGACCCACTCTTGAAATAAATCAATGTTGTCATGCTCCACAATTTTTCTCATCATTGATGGATGGCAGACGTAGAAAGATGCATCGTCGGTACTTTTCCCATAAATGTAGCATTCGTATTTTGTTGATTCTAAAATCCTGTTTTTTAGATTATACTCATAGAGATGATATCCGTTGTCGATCTGTTCGAATTTCCAGAAATGTGAGCCTGGAATCTCATTGTCCGACCAGAATCCCTCTAGATCAGGATAGATTCGGTCTATTTGTCTGTTGAAAAGGAATGTGCTTAGGGCAGACGAATAGCCAAAGGTGGTTTCCAAATATATCCTTGTCATATTTATAAGGTCGATGCGTCTGATTTCACTTTCCTCATTTTTTCTCACCCACGTCTCAAACCCCGACAAGATAGGGGAGGATTTTGCCATGTTGGTTGTCGGGGCCTGCTCTCCGTACTTACGCAGAAAGTCCATTAGAAGATGAAAATCGTCTATTATATGCGATGCTGCCCCCTTTTTAGATGAGTAAGACGGAATTAGTCCCACCATAAGCAGGATGAAAACCGCCTGGCATTGCGTCGTCTTCTCTTCTTTTATTTTATATAGAATCGATTTCTTCTCCTCATTAAGAAAAGAAATATCAGAATCTGTGTCGACGATGGGATTAAGGAAATTGATGACGTTGAATATCTGCTGACGTTTGGCTTCGGCAACGTCGGCGTTGTGCAGATCTATAGAATAGCTTCTTTTGAAGTCGGAAAAAATGTCGCTTGCCTCCTGATAGTCGACGAGCAATGTTGACAGATCCACCTCACCGTCGTACCAGCGAGATACTTCATTTGAGAGCTCGCAGAATGTGGACCTTTGTCTGAACTCTTTCATGGAGGATGCATTGTTAGCCTCCATGTCGTAGTCGATATGGGAGCTCATGCTTTTTCTGTCGCAAAACAACAGGCATGTGTTTGCGATCACATTTATCATCTCTGCGTATTTCGTCCTTTGGGAATTTTTCATATAACATTAAGGCAAGTGTACAATCATTAAAAAGTCTCAAAAAGAATATGTGGCTTACTATCTGTCATCTCCTTCTTGAAATTTTCCATCTCGGTTAAGTATTCTGAATATAGAGGATGGCTTTTTTTTAAGATTATCCCTCCATATATATCATCAGATTCTATTGATAACATTACATATTGGGATGAGTTTTTTTTAGTTTTGAACCAAGTCTTGAATAATTTTTGTCTTGCAATATGTCTGCCGTCAGTTGTGTCGCATATAAAACACAGTACTCGGTCCTTGTCTAGTATGTTTTTTATTATTATTGTCAGAGTATTTGCCACTTCTTTGTTCCCTTTATTGTCTTTAAGATCTCTGTCTATGCAGATAGAGTCGTATGGAAGGACTCCCAATAAATTTGATTGTATAAAGGCAATATTATATTCTGTGGCGTTCACTTTGAAATAAAAACAATCCCTATCCTTTTCTTTGAAAATTGGATAGGGGGCTTTTATGGTTGACGGCTCAATGTTATTTTTATTCATTACTTTGAAACATTCAAAAACTTCAAGCCTTCTTTTTCCATTTGAACTACTGTCTTGCCTGCCTTTACAGCAGCTAAAAATTCACGCTTGTCTTTTTTTATTTTTTCGATAGCAACTAAAAACCTATTTTTCTTATTTTCCATGACTTTATCTTTTTAAGATGATAGTTCGATAAAACGAACATTTGTTTGTGCAAAGGTAGTGCTTTTTCTTTTTTCAACAAATAACAAATATAAATTCTGTGATTTGTTGATCGGATTTTTTTATATAGGACCTTTTGTATTATGACTTTGCTATGTGTATTCCAATCCGTACCCTACCACAGAATATGCCACATCTGTTTTGTGTTTGAGAATTAATTGATTAGGTTGTGTTGCTGTTTTTGCAAATTTATTTTAATATTGCAGTGAAAATAAAGAAACAGCTAAAACACTAAACTATGATCGGTGCACTTACAGGAGATTATATTGGATCTATTTATGAGTTTTGTAATACTCAGGATCCATATTTTCCTCTTGTCGAATCTGGAAAGAGTATCACAGATGACTCAATTTGTACCATAGCTATTGCCAACGCTATCTTGGAAAATATTCCATATGAGGATGCATTGAAAGTGGTTTGTTTACGTCATCCTTTTCCGATGGGAGGATATGGTTCTGGTTTTGGACATTGGTTGTGGAGTGATCGCCCTTATCAATACAATTCTTGTGGCAATGGCTCGGCTATGCGAGTCAGTGCAATAGGATGGGCATTTGAAAAAGAAGATGTTATGCTTCGTGAGGCTGAAAGATCGGCGATGTGCACACACAATCACAAAGAGGGAATAAAAGGAGCACAGGCTACTGCCCATGCGGTTTGGTTTTTTAGACACTATAAAAGTGATTTGGAAGGATTCAGACGTCTTATGACTCAATATTATCCGGAGTGGGAAATGTACTACAAACCTTTCCGTGAATATAATGCATATTGTCAAAACACTCTTCCTTTATGTATTCAAGAGGTTGTGTATGGGACATCATATGAAGATACTATTAGGAACACCATTTTATGTGGTGGGGATTCCGATACGAATGGGGCAATTGCAGGAGCGATCGCAGGAGCACGGTGGGGAGTGCCATTAGATTTGTGGCATTCCGCTTACTCTACAATAGATGATGATCTTAAGTCCATAGTGGATAAATTCATCACTAAGTTTAATGTGACAGGATAGATCTGTTTGCTCTATTAAATATGGTCAAAGATGAATCTGAGACTTGGTTTGAATAAGAATATGAAAGGAAAAAGTATAAATGCATTCTCTGTTGTTCTGGAACCAGCAATTTGGAACTTCGAACATTTCAGAACTTGCATCTGGCGACGGGTGGCAGAGAATGCTCTTTTTATATAAAAAGCAAGTCGACGTGAATTTTCACGCAAAAATCGACACAAAAAACGCATCTATAGATTGTTTTGTATAGTAAAGATATTATATTTGCAACGACTTTGCCACAGGTGAGTCGTTTGTCATCCGAAAAAATGGATGGCGAAATATAATATTATAGGCGTATATTGTGCGCTCGGATGAAGGTAATTTGGAACTTCGAACATTTCATTTATTACACCTCAAGTCCGTGCAACGATAGAGTCCATATTATGTGGATACTTGTGATGTCAGTCCGTCAGGGCTGACGTCGCATTGACATATAGTGTGGGGATTTTGTTGCTCGTTTAGGATGTAAGGGTAAGTTCGAAGACCTCAAATTACAAACGAGTTGATGAAATTCCCCACACTTTTTTTGTGTGCGGATGTGATGGATTGATAATATTAGAGTATTAACTAAAACTTAAGGAATCATGCCAATATTTCAAATTACTACCAAGCATCGCAGGAATGTAAACGGCATTCTTATCGAGCCGGGAATGACGGTGCAAGTTGTATCCCAAAGTTTCAGCAACCCTGTAGTCACCAATGGCGGACAGCCAGTGGTGGATGCGTTTATGCGTGTCTATGGAATCGATATCAAGAAGGCCGGGGTATTGAATACGGCGGATTTGGAAGTGGTGAAGGTTGGATAAGTATTTTAAAGGACAAAGACGTTATGACATTTTTTTTAAGACTTTATGATAGAAGACAAAGACATGATGACAGAAGAACAACTTTGTAAAATCAATGACCTTCCAGAAGAACTTCAGAGTTTTTATAGAAACTTGTCAAAATTTACTGATTGGGGGTACGTTGAAAAAATGGTAGTTATTGGGTTTCGTTCAGTGGAAGATAAATGTACGGATGATAGAATGATTATCCCACATATACCTGGTTATATGAAAAAATATGCAATAAAAGATTTCAAATGCGACCAAGAAGAGAGACTTATTTGGTTTCGAGATACTAGTTCGTTTAATGATAGAGATGAGGGCTTGGTTTTGACAGATTTTGGATACCATTATATTCCAGGTGATGGTTACGTTTATTCAGTGTCTTGGAAAAATATCGTAAAGGTATATTATCAAGATGAATATATGTATTTCAAAAGTTATGACGGATCTGTCAGGTCTATGTCTATTAATTTGTTTACAAAGAATTCATATGATAGGACAGGAAATGAAATAGCTTTTGCATTAAACCATATAGCTCAAAATGTAGGTGGTCATACGGAAAATGAAGCAGAAGATTGTATAAAATACTATGTTAAATGTGTTAAAGAAGAACGATACGATGAAGCTATAAAAGTGGCATTAGAGATTATCCATAATGGATATGATACACCATCATATTGGTATAATATAATTGAAAATTTATATTTTGTGTTGGGAGATAAAGACAAAGCGTTTGAATATTGCAATAGGGGATTAAATGCTTGTGTAGAAGAAAATCTTAAGAATAGCGATGATATAAAAGTTAGGTTATGGGACGATCGTAGTTTCTATTTTTCCCTAAAAGGGGATATTCTGTCGGCACGTAAAGATTTTTTTTCTGTTATGACATTTGCATCAGACCAAAAAAACGCTAGTGACAACCTAATAAAAGATGAAGCTTATAGATTTTTCCAAGAAGCTGAAACATATTATGTTGAAAATTTTCTAACGATTCCTTACAACGAGCGTAAAGTTCTTATGCCAGTAAAGGAATATGTAGATCTTCATCAGGATAGGGTGTCTGTCATCCGTATGGATAATTTGCCAGCCATTAAATTCCCTATGGGACATCCTATTGCAAACCAATTATATGTAGGTCATCCTCTTATTCCATCAAAATATATTCCGTTTGAAAATTATCAATTGGAATTGGTAGATGATAAGGTTCGTGAATTTTGTATGTTAGCTCAAAGTCTTGGGGCTACAGAGATTTCCATTGAATGTTTGAATTCTTCATCTTCAAATGAAATGGGAAGTAACCAGCAAAATATCAGTGGAGAGGCAGGAAACAGACTTCTAAAAGGTAAAGGTGAATATCATCAAGATCGTAGTAGGCAGATGATTGATGAACTTAGCCGTTCTATATGTATTCATCAAACATTCACTCCTTGCAATAAACCATCTATACCTGAAAATATGGTTTGGTATGATGATGAACCGTCTTGGCAACGTCTTGTATCTCAACGTTTGAGCGGAGGCCTAACTTCTCATGAAGAACGAATTGAGACAAAAAAAAGCCAGATGGTAGAGGGTAGAGAATTGACTGAATTGAAGGCTGAGGTAAACTCTCTTTATGTTGACATGAATATGTCGATTAGTGAAGAAGAAGAGGCAAAGTTTACTCAGCAGGAAAATGCAGTGTTGGCGATAAAAGTAAAGTTTGCTCCAATAAATCAGCTTACAGGAACTTTAATTGAATCAAACAGTAATCTGGGAGGAACAGTGAAGGAAAAGGTTAATGCATTGGGCAAGTTTGCTAAAAAAATGAGTTCTAACATTGTTGACACAATTAAGAGAAAAACATCATTAACTTCATCTGAAGAAGAATATTTGAAGGAATTTAAGGATGTTTTAGCAGATGGTGAAATTTCTTCTCGAGAGCGTCGTCTTCTCGAAAAGATTCGTATTCAACTTGGCATTTCTGAAGATAGATCTGCAGAATTAGAAAATTCTCTTTCGACTTCAACTTTGACTCCAGAGGAACAAGAATATTTTGATGAATACCAAGAACTCATTGCGGATGGTAACATTTCTGATCGTGATCAGCGTTTTCTTGATAAACTCAAAAAAGCAAATGATATCAGTGAGGAAAGAGCTAAGGAAATCGAAAAAATGTGTTCTAAAATTGAGTAAGTATATGAGTAAGAAAACATGTCCATATACTAAGCAAGAATTAAATACACTTGTTCAAATGTATAGATTGGTATTGTGTACTTTGTTTTTGAAATTTGCATTATAAAACAATAAATATGTTGGTAAAAAAAAGATTTAAGAAGAGTAACGTGTGTTTTAGACGCCTTTTACATGCTGTCGGACAGGGTGCTTTTTTTACAGAACAGTTTTTTGTTGATGGAAAATCTGATTTAAATGTAATATACGATTGTGGGTCTTTGTCAAAGAAGGGAATATTGGATGCTGAAATAAATAGAACTTTTGCTTATGATAAAACAAAATCATTGCATGTAGATGTTTTATTTATTTCTCATTTGGATAAGGACCATATAAGTGGTATTCCAACTTTGGAAAAATTAAAATGTATTGATGATAAGACTATTGTTATACTTCCATTTTCATATCCATTGCTGCTTTTCTATTTATTGCCAGTAATTCAAATGGATAATGGAACAAAATCTGCAATCCAAGCACTTTTTAAATCAAATGCTAAGATTTTGGGAGTAGATTATACGGAGGGATTTGGGGATATCTATAGTTCCAGAGAGATTATTTTAAAAGATAATAAAGATGAGTTTGATAATTATTCTACAATAAACAATGTTGTATTTAAGTATGAGCGTATTTGGAACTATATTCCATTTATGAATATAAATGATAGTAGTGTATGGCGGAATTTTTTCAATGGGCTTAAATCTGAAGGTTTAGTTTTGGAAAAATTAAAAAATGAACAATATGTAGAAGATAATTTAGATAAATTAAAGAAAATATATTCTACTGTTACATCCAAGAGCAGTGGTGGAGTAACTCCCATTAACATTTGTTCTTTGCAGGTGCTTTCGTTTAAGAACAAAGATGTTAAACATGAATATGTTTTGGGTCATAATGCATATTTATCCCCAAAGAAAGGTGTTTTAAGTTGTTTGTTCTCAGGTGATACTATTATCGATAATGTTTTTGTAAATTCTATGCAATCAATTTCAAATTACTTAAACTCTAAAATTGAACTTTTGCAAATTCCACATCATGGAAGAAAAAGCTGTTATGACACAAAAATATATTATGGAAATAATTTTGATGCTGCTTTTGCAAATTATGACAGTACGTATAAAAAAAGTTCTTATATAAAAACTATAGAAACGGATATGAACACACAAAAAAAAGATTTTTTTCATATTACGGAATTATATTATAGTGATTTGATTGTTAATTTATTTGTTTGGATTCCTCCCGTCTCCTTGGCCTCATGCACCAACGGTGCCTAATCTGCCAAGGTAGGGTGAAACCCTACGATATCGATATCGCCCGTTTCGGGCTAACGGGAATCGGTGTGGTCTCAATGGCATAGGGTTTACACCCTATGCTGATGATAATCACACCGTTGGTGTTTGCTTTGCTCGGTAACGTCTTTCAGACGCATTCGATAAAAAAGAATGTTGATTTCAAATGATGGCTGGAAGTAAGTAATGAGTCATTTTCCATATTTGATGGAATTGATTTTTGTACTTTGTTTTTTATTCAAACCCTTTTGGTTTCTCAAAAAAATCTTTAATTTTACGAAAAATAAGTTCTTCCCAATAACGTGCAAAAATGAAGAAGCATTTAATTATACGAAATTTTGGTCCGTTGCAAAGCGTAGATGTTGAGCTAGGACTCGTAAATCTTATCATTGGTCTACAGAGCTCTGGAAAAACTTGTGTGCTTCGAACTGCATGTTTTTGTTCATGGGTTGAAAAGCGAATTATGCTTTTACAGTCTGTCGACTATTTTGCTAATGATTCTATGTTTATAGATAGTTTTTTGGGTTATTATCGAATGGAAAACTATCTAAAGAATGATACATATATTGAGTATTCTTCTCCATTTGTGGATTTCCGCTTTGACAATAGTAAGACGAGCAATAAGTTTGAAGGCAAACTACAAGCAGGTAGCTGGCGCTATTGTCGTGCAAAAATCTCGTACATTCCTTCCGACAGAAATGTGGTTTCTCTTTTTAGGGACTATAAGCAACTTCCAAATGCAGGTAGTCATCTTCAGGATTTCATGAGCGAATGGGATAAGGCAAGACGACAGCAGGTCGATATTCAAGATATATTGGGATTAGGTGTGAACTATTCCTTTGATCAGAACAAAGAAAAGGATCTAGTCACTATGAAAAACGGCAAAATTCTCGAGCTTTCCGAGACTTCAAGTGGTATGCAGTCAATGCTTCCATTGTTTGTTTATACTGATTATCTGACAAATGGTGTTTTTAAGGACAAACAGACCAACTTGACCGACATAAGTCTTGTGAAAACGGAAGAAATCAAGCATACATTCGAATCTATATACGATCGTTGTTTGGAGACTAGAAACGGAGAACGTAAATATGAGGCAAGTTTTTTTCTAAATGGTAAGCCACAAAAGTATCTTTTTAGTAATAGCAGAGAGCGCGATAAATTCAATCGTTATGTGGAAAGACTGCTCCAAAATGATCATAGCGAGATATTCCTAGAGGAACCTGAGAATAATTTGTTTCCTCCTACTCAATGTCAGTTTATTTCTTGGCTTTTGGAAAGAATGTCCACTGAGAAAAGAAAAAATTTCTTGTTTGTTACAACGCATAGTCCATATGTTCTTAATTTTTTCTTGAAGGAAGACGGTGTTGGGGATCTCAAGCTTATGCTTACTTATCCGTGTGAAGATGACAGTGGCCTTTTTTCAGTCAAGACAGCGAGTGAAGAAGTACTCCAGCAGGTTTACGATAACGGTTCTGATGCATTCTTTAACTTTGAAGCATTTACTCACTAATGGCAAAACAATTGAATGTGTTTCCCGAGTGCTACGTGGACACTAATTTGGTCGGATTCATTCTTGGAGGCTATGTCAAACATAAAAGTTCTTGTAATGAGGTTGTAAAGGCGGTTAATAAAAGTGATGACTTCGCAATTGGCATTATTGATGCTGATAAGCGTCCTGCTACTATGGATCCTGGATTTCACGAGTATGTTTTATCTCAAAAGGTAGATGGAATACGTCGTCATATTCGCTTTTTTATCCATGATGATGAAAAAAGATTCTTGTTTACTGTATATAAAGCGATGGACACTTTCATATTCAATGCCGCACATTCTCAGAATGCTAATATGAATCCTTTTGGCAATCCTTCAAGTGTTAAGGATTTTTTGAAATATACGAAGAAAGTGCAAGCTGAGACGGATCCTACGCTTCGTCATTTGTTTGATGAAATTAAGGATTATCCTGAACTTATGCGTTTCCGTAACACTCTGAAATATCTGGTGAAAAAGCAGTACAACATTGATGTTGAAATTGCTAAGGCCTTCTTTGACGGAACATTAGATAATGACGACCTTGCCAAAATATTCTAAATAACCCCAAAATTTTTCTATAGTTAAGGATCTGCTATCTGGGTGTTGTTGTGTAAATGTGAATTCCTCCCGTCTTATAGACCCCATGCACCAACGGTGCCTAATCTGCCAAGGTAGGGTGAAACCCTACGATATCGATATAGCCCGTTCCGGGCTAACGGGAATCGGTGTGGTCTCCATGGCATAGGGTTGATACCCTATGCTGATGATAATCACACCGTTGGTGTTTGCTTTGCTCGGTAACGTCTTTCAGACGCAAATCACGGAATTGAAATCCACATCTTCATCTGGCTTACTCCCCCGTCTCCTCAATTCCAGTGAAATATAAAAAGCCAACCGTTTTTTCTGCGATTGGCTTTTTTATTACGTTGATAATCATCATGGATTATTTTACCTGATCAGGTATTTTTAGCGGAGCTTTTACTGCTGACCATGCCGCAATCATTCCTGCTCCATTTTCCACGTTGCAGTAGAGCATATATTGTGAAAGTGAACCTGAATAATCGTTATCCTTTACCTGTTGATATGTGCGATAGTGCATATATGTCTCTTTGGTTATATGACGCAATTCAAAATCGATTGAATTTGTGTCTATTTTGCGTCCTCCTATATATCCTTTTTCATAGAGGTCCATATAAAACCTGATCTTGGATGTCTGTCCGTTGAACAACTTGTCGTTGAAGATATTCATATAGTTAGGCTCGTAAACATCAAACATCATATTCTCATTGTCGGACTCTTTTTTATTCCAATTCATCACTGGATCATCTGTAGTAAGTTTTATATCATACATAGGTATTTCTTTGTATACCATGGCGGAATCAACAATCTTATAATCATATATTACCGATGGTTCATACCATTCATTTCCAACCCAGTATCCATCAATTGTATCTGTTATAAGCTCATATTTGTACTCCATGATCGTTCCGTAAAAAACTAATTGGTAGTAGTCTTCCGTATTCGGATCATCCTGTACGTTGAGCTCATAAGTCACTTTGGTATATGTCCTAGGCTCTAATTTATGGATGTCTATTATTTCGTATGGTCCATAATGATCGTTGAAAGTTTCTGTGATCTCTTCCACGCTGACCACTCTGAAATCAGCTTTGGGTTTGTCAGGTACGGTGACTGTGGAGTATACGTCTTCCAATCCATTGGCTTTGGCTCTCAATGTGTAAGTCTCTCCTGCCTTGGCTGTCAACCCTTGGGCTTCCATCATCGCACTGTCTGCAACGACCACATATTTATAATCGGAATTGTCATCGCTGGCTGTGACTTTGGCATCTGGAAGAAATACAGTCGGTGTGATTTTATTTTTGATCTGGTCGAAAATTATGTCGCTTCTCGACACCTGACACCATGGTGTCTCTCCGTCGATAAACCTACCGTTCACAACAATGAGGTTTTTCACTCCCAAATCGTGATAATCCACCTCGTCTTCGCAAGAGGTGAATATGAAAATGAAAATATATAATAAAGCTGCTATCTTTTTCATCGCACTATATTTTAGAATTTTATAGAATATGAAATTGACGGAATTATTGGGAAAATTGATAGTTTCATCAATTTCTTAGTCTCATCAATGTGGTCTGTATCAAAATAATAATAGAATGGATTATGATGGTTGTAGACGTTGAAAAGAGATACTGAAAGTTGACGCTTTATCTTGCTTCCTTCCTTCTGACGGTGGAAGTTGGCTCCGAGGTCAAGTCTGTGATAATTCTCCATTCGGTAGTTGTTGCGGCTCGACGCATAATCAACTCTGTTGTCATAATACTCTTCTCGCAAACTTGGGTCTACTAAGATGCTGTGTGTCTGCATTGTGATCGGATACCCTGTGCCGAATACCCACGTCGCACCGATATCCACTCTTTCCGAGAATTTATGGTTGATCACGATGCTTATGTCATGTGTCCTGTCGTAGTTGGAAGGAAACCATTTGCCTTGATTGATGTTGTCGAACTGGCGTTCTGATTTCGACAGTGTATAGGCTATCCAACCGGTAGTCTTTCCAGTCTCTTTTTTCAACATTACCTCTATACCTTTCGATTTTCCTTTTCCCATGTCGACTTTTTCTTCCCAATTTGAGTTGGAATACATGGATGCTCCTTCTTTATACTCGATGATGTTGTCCATCGTCTTGTAGTATCCTTCCACAGAAAACAGAAAATCTTTAGGTAGTCCGAATACGAATCCCACTGCTGACTGGTGTGATTCGAGTGGCTTGATATTGCCAGTCACTGGCACCCAAAGGTCTGTAGGCAGTCCTATTGTGCTGTTGGACAACAGATGCAGATACTGGCGCATTTTGCTGTACGCCGCCTTGATTGTGAACTTTTCTGTTGGGTGGGCTGCGAAAGAAAGACGTGGCTCCAGTGATGTGTATGTCTTATCGTCGACATTGAATAGCGACGCGTGCAGACCAACATTCAGGTTTATCCTTTTGGTGATTTTGAATTCGTCTTCTATGAAAAGATTGCATTCTGTTGGCTCCTTTGGCGACGAGTGGATTGTAGTGTCGATATTGGAGTCGTAGAAGTCGTCCTCGTTTGAGTCGGAATATTTTTCATAATATCCTTGTTCTCCTGGCTTGAAAGAGTGGAGTGTGACAGCTTCTCCAAATTTTATTTCATGTCTGTTGTTGGGTGTGTATGTGAATGTGTTTTTAATACTCCAGTCTCTGATCAGAGAGGTGTAGTTGATATTCATCTCATACGCTTTCTTTTTGCTGTTTTTTTCGTATTCAATGTCATTTGTTTCCGTAAAGAATTTGTATCTAGATAACGCTACTGTCGTATTCATAAACAGTTTGTTGTGAATCAGGAAGTTCCATCGGAGTGCCGACGAGATGTTTCCCCAACCTAATCCATATTCCGACTCTCCATACGAGTCGTCGTATTCATATCCTAATTTGTCTCGTCCGGAATAAATGCTGAAATACAGACGGTGTCTGTCGTTGAATTTATGGTTCACTTTCGCATTCAGATCCCAGAAGAAGTAACCGAATTGCTCATCTTTAGGTAAGAATGGTTTGGATAGGACATCGAAATATGTTCTTCTCGCTGACACGAAGAATGTTGTCTTTTCTTTTACTATCGGACCTTCCAGACTGAATTTAGATGACAGCAGACCGATTTGGAAAGCTCCGTGAAGCTCTTTGTCATTTCCGTCTTTGGTGTGGATATCCAACACAGAAGATAGTCTTCCACCGAATCTTGCGGGGAATCCTCCTTTATGCAGGTTGACATTCTTGATAGCATCCGCATTGAATACGGAGAAAAATCCGAACAGGTGTGTCACATTGTATAGTGGCACGTCGTCGAGCAGGATAAGGTTCTCGTCTGGCGAACCTCCTCGCACATAAAGTCCGGATGAACCTTCCGTGCCACTTTGCACACCAGGTAAAGTCTGCACCGTCTTCACAAGATCAGGCTCTCCAAGCATTGCTGGAAGCACATTCAGCAGTTCTGGAGAGATAACCTCTTTGCTGATTACTGTCTCCTCCAGTCGTTTGTCTCTTTTTATCTCTTTGGCAGTCACCACAAGCTCTTCCAACTGGTTGTCTGGCTCCAGTTTGATTCTTACAGTTGTGTCTTTTTTCAGATTGAAGGATAATGTTTTTTCGGTATAGCTTACGTATGAAGCTATAATCTGGTTTTCGCCTTCTGGCAATGAAAGGACAAAATAACCGTACTGGTTGGTTTCGGTTCCTCTTTTTCCATCTGGAGTCATAATATATGCTCCAATCAACGTCTCTCCTGATGACGCGTCAGTCACATATCCAGCGATTGTTTTGGTCTGACTTGCGGCTGTGGTTACTGTGCCCATCGCTAATGAGCAAAGTAAGGATTTGACAATATTCATTTTATCTCGCGTTATTATTTTTATTTTATTATCGTAACGTTAAAATAACAAGGTTTATTGTTGTGTTTTAAGAAATTTTTGCAAAATTAATAAAAATGGTTGTTCTTCAAAATGTTCAGTTGGAATCTGATGCTTTATTGATGCTCCTTATCGCATTTTATATTTGATTCGCTGGCTTTATCAATGTTTTTATTGTCATTTTACCTGATCCGGCAATTTTAATGGTTTCTTTACTGCAGACCATGCCGCAATCAGTCCAGCTCCATTTTCCACGTTGCAGTAGAGCATATTTGGTGACTGTGATGTGTTCCAGTCGTTTTCCCTTATCAATTGGTATGTGCGATAGTACATATACATCTCTTTATTGATATGTCGCACTTCATATTCAAGAGAGTCAATGTCGACTCTAGTAAAAGGTTCTTCTTTGAATATGTACATATAAAATTTGATTTTGGATGTTTGCCCATTGAACATTCTGTCGTTGAAAATACTCATTTCGTTTTCTTCTGGATAATCACACAGAATGTTGTCGGTTTGATTTTGATTCCAATTCATCACAGGATCTTCTGTTTGTAGAAGTTCGTAAGGTTTATAGTACGCAAAGGCAGAGTCGACAACTTTAAGTCCATAAACTTCGTGAGGCGGTATCCAAATGCTGTCCATCCAATAGCCGTCGACTGTATCAACTATTCCATACTCGTATTTGTATTGCATCTTTATTGAATATAAAATAATTTGGTAATAATCTTCTGTATTTGGATCATCTTGTATGTTGAGCTCATAGGTTATTTTGTGTCCGTGGGTGTACAAGGTGTCCACGCTTACTAGTTTGAAATCAGCTTTGGGCTTGCTTGGTACACTGATTGTGGAATAAACGTCGTCTAATCCATTGGCTTTGGCTTTCAGTGTGTATGTCTCTCCAGCTTTGGCTATCAAATCTTTTGCCTCCATCATCGCATTGTCTGCAACGACTGTATATTTATATTCTGAACTTCCTTCGTTGGCTGTGACATTTGCATCGGGAAGATATGTTGTTGGAGTGATTCTTGTTTTTGTTTGTTCGAAGATTATGTCGCTTCTCGACACCTGACACCATGGAGTTTCCCCGTCGATAAACCTGCCGTTTATTACAATGATGTTTTTTACTCCCAAATCTTCATATTCCACTTCCTCTTTGCAAGATGTAAATATGAAAATGAAAATATATAATAAAGCGGTTATCTTTTTCATTGTATTGGAATCTAAAATTGAAGTAAAGGTTTGATTATGATCTAAACGGTTTTCGCATCTTTTATTTTTTGGGGAGAACGGAACAGCATTATGCTCTGTTATTATTTTATTTCTCGTTGTTTGATTTCATTTATTTTGTCGTTGATGTCACCAAGTGGATTTTTTATTTTTTCGACGGCGATATTCAGTATGTCGACGGCAATCGGTTGTAGTTTAACACCATCCCATGTCGTCGGTTTGTTTTCGTCGGAATGAATGAAATCTACGATAGGCTGATACTTGTCGTAGATGAAATGAAAACTGAATTGAAGCGTGTAGCATCTGATATACAGACATTTGTCCGCAATGTCGTATGACGCTTCATCTGCCAAAGAATGGTCTGCAACCCAAAGAGAAAATAGATATGTGGCGTGTCGTTTGATATCCTTGTATTTTGCAATCTCTTTGAACTCCTTCTTTTTTGCGGCCGCATTGAGAAGATTGACAGCCGCAAGATTCAAGAAGAATTCGTCCTTTCTTTGCGGATCTTTGCCGTGGATGATATCTAACGATTGTTCGACAAATTCAAGTGTGATTTCAGACGGCATAATGGTCAGATCATTTGCATTTAGCTATCTCTATAATCACGTCCATAGCCGCTTTCATCGACAACACTGGCACATATTCTGTGTTGGAATGGAAATTGTGGCCGCCGGCAAACAGGTTGGGGCAGGGTAGTCCCATGAATGATAGTCGGGCACCGTCTGTTCCGCCTCGTATTGGCACTACGACAGGTGTGATGTCCAGCGTCTTCATCGCATTGATAGCTCTCTCCACGACGTGAGGCACTTTCTCGATCTCCTGTTTCATATTGGCGTATTGGTCTCTGATTTCAAGTTCCACCTTGCCATTCTTATAGTGGGAGTTCAGCGCGTCGACAACACGTTTCAAATACTCTTTCCTGTCGATGAAACTTTTCTCATCGAAGTCGCGGATGATCAGGTTGATTTCTCCGGATGACACTGTCGATTTGATTTCAGTCACATGGAAGAAACCTTTGTATCCGTCTGTCATCTCTGGGCACTCGTCTTCTGGAAGCATATTCAGAAAATCGGAAATCAGACGGCTGGCATTTACCATTTTGCCTAATGCATATCCTGGATGGATATTATGGCCTGTGATTTTTATCGTTGCCGCTGCGGCGTTAAAGTTCTCATATTCAATCTCTCCGAGTCCGCCTCCGTCTACGGTATATGCGAAATCCGCGCCGAATTTCTCTACGTTGAAATGGTCGGCTCCCTCTCCAATCTCTTCGTCTGGGGTGAAGGTGACGCGAATCTTTCCATGCTTTATCTCTGGATGTTGGATCAGATACTCTGCGGCTGTCACTATTTCTGCGATTCCTGCTTTGTCGTCTGCTCCAAGTAGGGTGGTGCCGTCGGAGGTGATGATTTCTTCTCCTGCGTAGTGGCTCAGCTCTTTGTATTCTTTTGCGTTCAGTTTTATTCCAAGATCATTGTTGATGACGAGGGTGTCGCCATCAAACTTTACCACCTGCGGTTTTACATTCGCACCTGATGTTTCTGGACTTGTATCCATATGGGCGATGAAGCCTATTGTTGGAGCGTCGCAATCACAGTTGGCTGGAATTGTGGCTGTCACGTAAGAGTGGCGGCTGATATGAACGTCTTCAAGACCAATCTCTTCAAGCTCATTAGCCAGCATCTCAGCAAAATATCCTTGTGATGCTGTCGACGGAGTTGTGTGTGTGTTGTCGTCAGACTGCGTGTTGATTTTGACGTAGTTGAAAAAACGTTCAACCAGTTTATTTAGATTGTTGTGCATAGCGAATTCAATTAGAAATTAAAAATGCGAAATGCAAAATATGTCGTTTGCATTCCGCATTTATATTTTTTATTATTTATTTGTTATTTAGCATTTAGCATTTAGCATTTAGCATTTAGCATTTAGCATTTAGCATTTAAATTTTTTCTGCGTCACTGGTTTTGATCCAAGCGCGGTGTCCGCCACTTGTCTCTATTTCATACCAGTCTTTCACTTGCTGTTTCACCAGCACTTTTGTTCCTTCATGAAGCACTAAGGCATCAGTCGCATTGTCTTTTGGCGAACTCTTTGCTGTCACAGAAGGGGTGAACACGATTGCATATTCGTGAGTCGTGATTTTCTCCTTGGCACTCTTCGCACAGAAGAAACTTACAAAGCATATCAAAAATGTTATGATTCCTCCGATGAATCCTAGTTTGCGTACGGCTATAACTTTGACGTAAAGGTAGAGCGACGCACAAGCCAAAGTAAGTAGGAAAAAGATGATAGACATCCTAGCCCACGTGTTCGAGCTGTGAAGATTAACAAAACTTTGTGTCCACTCGGAGATGGCAAGTTGGTCTACAGCCGACTCGTCCTTGTCTACAGTCTGCAGTTTTGCCAACTCAAGGTTGCTTTTGATGTCGTCATCGTTAGGATCCAGCAGTATGGCTCTTTCGTAGTTGAGAATTGCGGGAGCTAGTTTGCCGGATTTATAGTAGGCGTTGCCTAGATTATAATAAAGAGCGGCACTTTCCTGCGTCTTCAAAAGATCCTCATATAGAGCGATTGCCTCGTCAAACTTGTTGTTTGAATAAGCGGCGTTTCCATTAATAATCCTGCTGTCTGCAGCTGCAAATGAGCTGAATACCGACAGTGACAATATGATGGATAGAACTATATTTTTCATTGTCTTCATTTCTTTACCTCCTCTTCAATGCTGTTGATTAGAGCAATAGCGTCGTTATAAATATCAGAAGGAGAACCATTCACTGCTGTTGGCGCAAATCTTGCGAACTGGCATGTGTCTAGGATTGTGGAAAAGTTAACGATAGTCTCTTCTTTCAATCCTTTTCCCTTCAATATTTCTTCCATAGCTTCTTTGTTTTGTTGTGCCAATGGAATATTGAACTTATCGCCTACGAATCCTGTGATTGCTTTGATTGTCTCGTCGTAGAATGACTTCAAATCATCTTGGTCGAGGAATGATTTTGCTTTGGCAAGTCTCTTCAAAGCCTGTTTGTTAGCTTTCTTCTTTCTTACCAATACCATGTTGCTGTTTTCCTCCGCCAACTTTCTTAGGAATAGGTAGGCGATGATGAACAACGCCAAAGGTATGATAAACCATAGATAGAATGCCAACGAGCCGAACAAGTAATCATCTTTAGGATATGTTGTAAGATCCTTAGTGTTGATGAAACGGATATCGTTAGTGCCGATATACTTGATGCTCTCTTTGTTTGTGAAGTTGGAAACTACAGTCTGGTTGTCTGATGTCTCAGCTCCTTTCTCAACATTGATTTTGTATTCCGGAGTCTTTAGCGTCTTGTATGTCTTGCTCTTTATGTCAAAGTAGCTGAATTCAGCTGACGGAATGACGTACTCTCCTGGATAACGTGCGATTGCAAGATATTCAATCTCTTTAGTGCCGTTAAGTCCTGCGTCTGAAGCTTTGATCTTTGCCGTCACCTTAGGGTCGTAAAGCTCAAAGTCGGTAGGGAATGTTATCTTTGGATCTTTAGCATACTTGAGATTTCCACTACCATTGATCTTCACCTTGATTGTGATGGCATCGTTTGTCTTGTATCCGTCTTCCGGTGTGATTGAAGTGTTCATAGAGAATGAACCGACAGCACCGCTGAAATCGTCTGGCTTGCCATTCTTTGGCAACTCCTGTACGTTTATCTTTACTCCTGGGATTACAAGATTCTTCTTTAGCTCTCTGTATGATGCGAACATGTCACCGAAGAATCCGCCACCTCCGCCTTGTACTCGCACTTGCACAACAGCAGTGATGTTTCCTTTCTCCAACTCTTGAGCTCCACTCTTCTGTGGAATCAATACACATTGTTTTAGAATGTATGTGTTGTAGACTTTTCCGTTTACATTTTCTTTGCTCTGACGTTTTGCTTCTGGCACTTCAATCTCTTGTGAGATGAAACCTTTGTATTCAGGCAATTTGTAATCGTCGAAGCCTCGTAGTCCTACTCGGTAGTAGACCTTTGTAGTGGCGATAAACTGTTCTTGCTCATACATCTTTGTTTTCGACAATTCTGTGCGAATGAACAGGTCATCGTCGCTGATTCTCATTCCGTTGCTTGAACTTTGTGCTTGTTGCGCATTCTGGTTGGCATTGGCTTCTCCTTTGATTACTTTGATAACCAGAGCGTTGGAACGAACGATCTTATCACCTACGGTTGCCTTGGCTGATGATATAGTATATGAGCCCTCTTTCTTTGGCATCAACACGTATGTGTACGTCGTAGCACTGTTTCTGGTCACCTGTCCGTTGATGCTTTGGAAACTCTGGCTTGTCGATTGCTGAGGTCCGTACAGAATGGTGAAGTCGGACAATGATTCAAGCGGTAGCTGCACATTGTCTGATTCTGCATTGTTGAGTGTGAACGTCAAATTGAACCTTTGTCCTACAGCCACAACATTATCCGCTTTCGCTACAAACGAAACCTCTCCTGCTGCTAAGACTGACATTACACTGAAATATGTTAAAGTCAGTAGTATGGCTAATATCTTTTTCATTTTCCTTTTTACTTATTAATGCAAAAATAATCAAATTTCTGGTATATTACTACCAGTCTTTCTCTATTCTTTTCTTTTTTGCATTCTTTATTTGTTCCTTCATTCTTTCGTCCTGCTTGTCCTTTTCATCTCTCTCCAATGCTTCTAGCAGTTGACGTGCTGAATTTTGGTCCATATGGTGTTCTCCTTCACGGGCATCGTCTTTCTGGTCGTGATTCTCTTGCTCTTTTCCATCCTTAGGCGGCTCTTGCTGTTGGTCTTGCTGCTGTTGCTGCTGTTGGTTTTGCTGATTCTGTTGCTGTTGCTGCTGAATCTGCAACATTCTCTTGGCATAAGCAAGGTTGTAGCGAGTCTCCTCGTCGTCCGGATTAAGCTTCAAACTTTTCTTGTAGGCGTCGACACTCTCCTCATACTTTTTGTTTTTGAGATAGGTGTTGCCGATGTTGTGCATGATGGCAGCGTTCTCTTTGTCGCTGTTTTTCTCACTTATCGCCTGTTTGTAGTTCTCTAATGCTGAGTCAAATTCGTCTCTACGGTAATAGGTGTTGCCCATGTTGTAGTTTGCAATCTTTGATCCAGCATTCTTGTCCAATGCTTTTCTATATTCGTCTTCAGCCCCCTTAAAGTCTTTGGCCTCGTATTTGTCGTTTCCTTTACGGATGAACTCATCTTCTGGGTTTGACGCAAATGAGGGTAGACAGAAAAGAGTAACTATTGTAGTCGCTAATAATTTATTTGTCATAGTCTTTTTCATTGTCAATATTAATTAGACTGTCCTAAAATAGTTTGAATTTAGAAAGAAACTTGTTCTTTCTCTCTCTGATGAATATTTCAATAATAAGAATCACAAACACTATCCATGCGATTGTCTGGAACTGCTCGTCGAAGTCTGTGTAGACTTTGCTCTCCACATCACCTTTGGCTGATTTGTCAAGTTCCGACTGTATGTACTTCAACGCGTTGTTTGTGTTGTCCGCTCTGACGTATAGACCGCCACCTGCGGCTGCAATTTCCGCAGCCATCTGTTCGTTGAGCTTTGTGATGACTGTTTGTCCGTCTATATCTTTTCTGAAACTTCCGTGGCCGTCTGGGATAGGAGCACCTTCTGGTTTACCAACTCCTATCACATGCACTTGGATGCCATTCTCGTTTGCGATTCTTGCCTGTTCCACAGCGTCGTCCTCGTGGTTTTCTCCGTCAGTGATGACGATGATCGCTTTTCCTACGTTAGTCTTGCTGCTGAACCCGTTGACTGCCATCTTGATTGCGGCTCCAATAGCGGTACCCTGGGTAGGGATAACTCCGGTGCTTATATTGGAAGCATACATTTTGGCAGCGCTGTAGTCGCTTGTCATTGGCAGCTGTGTGAAAGCCTGGCCTGCAAACACAATAAGTCCGAGTTTGTCGTTCTCCATTCCGTCTACAAACTTATAAATCATCTGTTTTGATTTCTGCAGACGGCTCGGCTTGATGTCTTCACAAAGCATTGAGTTGGATACGTCCATCGCAATCATCACCTCAACACCTTTTCTCTTCACCATCTCAAGCTTGGATCCGAATTGTGGACGTGCGGCTACGAATATGGCTCCTGCAAGAGCAATCATGAACAGTGCACACTTGAAGTAGTATCTCCAAGTTGTGTAGCCTGGCATAAATTGCTTTAGAATCTGATAGTTTCCGTATTTCTTCAGATTTCTGCTTCTGCGATACATCGCGTAACCGAAGATTGCGGCCATCGGTATCAATGCGAAAAGCAGATAAAGATATTCTGAATTTGCAAATCTAAACATACTCTTACTCTTATGGGTTGTGGCGCACTATTAAATAGCGCACTAAAAATTCAAGAAGCATTACGCCAAGCAGCGCAAGTGCGAATGGCAGATACTCCTCGTTCTTTTTGCTGTATTCTTGCACACTGATCTTCGTCTTTTCAAGTTGGTCAATCTCCTCGTAGATCGCTTTCAAAGATTTGTTGTCTGTCGCACGGAAATATTTTCCGTCCGTGTTGCCTGAAATAGATTTAAGTGTGCTTTCATCAATGTCGACGGGCACCATCTGGCGCTGGATTCCGAATGCTGTCTGGAAAGGGTAGGGCGCCATTCCTTTTGTTCCTACTCCAATAGTGTAAACTCGGATTCCGAATGTCTTGGCTAGATCACTCGCCATCATCGGGTCAATCTCTCCGGTGTTGTTAGATCCATCGGTGAGCAGGATGATGACTTTTGATTTCGCCTGACTGTCTTTCAATCTGTTTACAGCTGATGCCAAACCGAGTCCGATAGCTGTACCGTTTGCTTGGATCATCTGTTCGTTGATCACTCCAAAAAGTTGTGATAGAGCAGCTTTGTCTGTTGTAAGCGGACATTGTGTGAAACTCTCTCCTGAAAAAACTACTAGACCGATGTTGTCGTTTGGACGGCTGTTGACAAATTCCGAACTGATGGTCTTGGCTGCCTCAAGTCGGTTTGGCTTCAGGTCTTCTGCCAACATGGATCCAGAAATGTCTATTGCCATCATGATGTCTATACCTTCAACATTCTGGTCTGACCATGTCTCAGAATTCTGAGGCCGTGCCAAAATGACGCATAGTAATGCTAAAGCAATCATTCTCAACGCGAATGGCAGGTGGAGAATGTAGTATCTCAAACTTTTTGGCGCTGCTTTGAATGGGTTGATAGTCGAGACTTGCAGATTAGCTGTCAGTTTGTTTCGACGCCATACGTACCATGCCGTAATCGGGATGATAAGCAGTGCCAGATATAAATATTGTGGTGATTCAAATGTAAACATAAGTCGTTATGCTAAATGTTATTTGAATTGCTGATTATAGCCGATGAAGCCTCTTCTTTTTTTGCTTTTTTGTCTTGTGCTGGCTCTGTAGATACAGGCTTTGTTCTGCTTATGATAAGGTAAGCGTTGGCAAGACTCATTTCGCAATCCTCTTCTGTCGGAATTGCTTTTGCAAATTTGGCCATGTCGGCTTTGTTTAGGATGCTTTTCAATTCAGGGATAATAGGCATCGCTTCTGTTTTGTATTTTAGCTCGTCAAGAATCTCATCCGACGTCATCTCCATTGCGCTGATGTTGAATCTGCCACAGAAATACTCTCTAAGAGTTTCAGTTACGTCAGTATAATATTCCTTGATTCTGCTTGAATCCTTCCAAATGCGTTTTGCTTTTATCTCATCAAGCTTGTTTATTGCCACAACATCGATTGGTAAAATTATCTCAGGCTCATCAAAAACTGATAATCCTTCTTTTTTCTTTGCTAACTTCTTCTGGATAAATGGCCATCCATATTTCCAACCTAAGAATCCAAGCACTGCTATAAGCAGAATAATAAGAAGGATAGTAAAGAATTTACCCCAATCGAAACCAAGTGTCATGATTTCTTTGATATCCTTGACGCTTGTTGAGTCTGGTTGTCCAGCTTCATCAAGTTTGATTTCAATGTCGTTGTTCACTTCTAATGCCAATGGCTCGGAAGTGAGAGTCTCTCCTGTTTTAATATTGACATATTTAAATGGAGGTACGACACAACTTCCTGAATCAAACGATGTTATGATCACATCCTGTTTGATTTCAAGCGAGCCATCATTGTTTTTTAGGGTGTCTGCCTGTTTCAACTTTACCACGTCAACTTTACCAGTGGAGTCTTTCCCCACCTGTAATTCAAAGTCCTGATCCTTTGGTTGGGTCAGAGTCAAGTGGACAGCTGTCTGACGGCCCATCCCGATATGGGCTGAATCCATCTTTGCGGTAAGACTTGCTGCGTTTGTCGCAAGACTGCCGCATAAGAATAAAACTGTGGCTATACTATGAAATTTCATGAATTACAATGTTTTATGCTCTTTTCTTGAAGAGTTTCATCAACGACTTCACATAGTCGTCTGTAGTGGCGATAGAAATATAATCCACACCACTTTTTGCGAAACTCTGCGCGAGCAATTCGTCTCTCTCCTTTACATACTGTTCGTACACTCTTCTCGTAGAGGCACTGGATGTGTCGACCCACATGTCTTCGTTGGTCTCCGCATCCTTCATCTTGATTAATCCAGCGTCTGGCAACTCTTTTTCTCTTGGATCAAAGATTTGCAATGCCGCCAAATCGTGTTTTTTACTTGCGATCAGAAGTGAATCAGAATAGTTGCTGTCATCTATAAAGTCTGATATCAGGAATGCCGAACAACGCTTCTTTACCATGTTGGTGAAGTATTTGAGGGCAAAATCGATGTTCGTTTTCCTACTAGTAGGTTGGAAACTTAGTAGTTCTCTGATGATATAGAGAATATGTTTCTTTCCCTTCTGAGGTGGAATATACTTTTCGATTTTGTCAGAGAAGAAGATGACTCCGATTTTATCGTTGTTGGTTGCGGCAGAAAATGCGATTGTGGCCGCCACCTCTGTCAGATACTCTCTCTTTGTCTGTTCGGCTGTTCCGAAGTCGTCACTGCCAGAAACGTCGACAAGGAGCATCAGTGTCATTTCTCGTTCCTCTTCAAACACTTTGATAAATGGCTTTGAATAGCGTGCGGTGACATTCCAGTCGATGCTTCTCACATCGTCGCCTGGCATGTATTCGCGTACTTCCGCAAATTGCATACCACGACCTTTGAACGCGGTGTGGTACTCTCCCGCAAATATGTTGTTGGAGAGTCCTCGCGTCTTTATCTCTATTTTGCGGACTTTCTTTAAAAGTTCGCTTGTGTCTACCTTTTTGTTGTCTTCCATCACCAAATATCTTTTTTAAGACGGTAAATTAAGGCACCTCTACAGCGTTGATGATCTCGTTGATGATGTCATCTGTGTTCATGTTGTTTGCCTCTGCCTCGTAGGTCAAACCGATACGGTGGCGAAGAATGTCGTGGGCTACTGCTCTCACGTCTTCTGGCAAAACATATCCTCTGCGCTTTACGAATGCGTATGCTCGTGATGCTTTTGCAAGTGAGATAGATGCACGTGGAGATCCTCCGAATGCGATCATATCTTTCAAATTGTTAAGTCCGTATTCTTCTGGGAAACGAGTTGCGAACACGATCTCTGTGATATATTTCTGGATCTTCTCGTCCATGTATACGTCGTGTACAACCTTTCGTGCTTCAATGATATCCTCTGGTTTAAGAAGTGCATTGACTGTCTTTGGCTCACGCTTTAGCTGTGCCTGGATGATTCGCATCTCCTCTTCTCTCTTTGGATATGTGATGATTACCTTGAACATGAAACGGTCCATCTGGGCCTCTGGTAATGGATATGTACCTTCTTGTTCTACAGGGTTTTGTGTCGCCATAACCAAGAATGGAGAAGGCAACTTGAATGTTGTCTCACCGATTGTCACCTGACGCTCTTGCATACCCTCAAGCAATGCACTCTGTACTTTTGCTGGAGCACGGTTGATCTCATCTGCCAATACGAAGTTTGCGAAGATTGGTCCTTTCTTGATTGTGAATTCCTCGCTCTTTTGACTATAGATCTGTGTACCCAACACGTCGGCTGGCAACAAATCTGGTGTGAACTGGATTCTGCTGTATTTAGCTGAAATTAGTTGGGCTAGAGTAGTGATTGACGCTGTCTTTGCCAATCCTGGAACACCTTCAAGCAACACGTGTCCGTCTGCCAAAAGGGCTATGATCAAAATTTCCTTTAGATGCTTCTGTCCTTCAATGATTGTGTCCATTCCAGAAAGAAGGTTGTCTACGAAAGCACTCTGTCTTTCAATTCTTTCATTCAAACGGCTGAAATCTGGATTACCGCTTCCTATTACTTCACTCATTGTATCTTTGTTTTTGTTCTAGTTAATTTCATTGCTCGTATATACCATATAACGAAAGAATGTCAAAATTATTGTGTTCCTTTTGCTAAAAATGATAAATACCTGCGTTTATTATCTCTTTTTATTTCAAAAAGGAGACGCTTGTTGCAGCGTCTCCAATTTGTTATTTTACGAATTCGTGCTGTATCTCTTTGGCTGTTAGGATACTATGCTCTGAATCTGGATTCACAAGCTTCGTGTTGTCAAGCATCGGCACTTTAATTTTTGTGCCTGCTTTGATATGGTTCGGATTCTTGATCACATCCTTGTTGTATAGATAGATGTAAATCCAGAAATCTTTAGCACCATAGTGGCGAAGGGAAACAAGAGTCAGTCGGCTTGCGTTGCCAAGCTTTTCCTCTATCGGGTTGCCTTGGTCTGTGATGTCCATTTCCGGATGTTTCTTCTTCATGTAGTTGATGAAATCATCCTTGAAGTTCGTGTACTTTTTGACATCCTGTTTGACGACTGGCTTTTCCTCTGTTTTCTCTGCGGTGTCTTGTGTCGTTGCTTCTGCTACAGAATCAACTGCCTCTGCATTTTCTTCTGTCTTTTCCGCAATGATTTGTTCCTCAAGATCTTTTGCCTCTTCAATTTCTACAGAATCGACCACGACTTCTGTTTTTGCAGGTTCTTCTCCTGTCAGTTTAGAGCGCAATTTGCTGACGATATTTGGATCTGACATCCATGCCACTAAGCCGACAACGAACAAAATGCAAAGGAATAGGATGATTGCGATTCCTAGTTTCTTGCCATGTGAGTTTTTGTCGTTGTTCTCATCATCTTCTTCGTCTTTTGGCAGATCGTGACGCTTGAATGTAGACGCGTATGCTGCAACTTCAGCTGGATTTGTGTCTATATTTTCATCTTCATCCGCTGTTGCGTCTTCTTCTATTGTCTCCTCGGGCTCTTCATTTTCAATTTCTTCTGGGGAAGACGTTGCTGCAGTTTCTACTGTTGGAGTAGACTCCTCTGTCTGGATTCCTTCGTTTGTAGAAGACGTTGATGCGTTCTCTACAGTCGGCACGGCTTCCTCAATATGAATCTCTTCGTTCACTGGAGACGTTGCAGTGTCTACTGTTGTTGCAACAGGTCCTGTTTCAACTTTCTGCTCTTCAGAAATTCCTGTTTCAACCTGCTCGGCCTTTGTGACTGTGCTTTCAGCAATGTCGGCTGCGACTGGAATCTCTGTGACTGTTGCCACTTCAGGTTTTGAAATTGTCTCTGTCTCGATTCTCTCATTAGCCTCTTGGCTGACAGCATTCGTATTTGGAATATTTATAGCTGCTGCGACGGTAGGTCCTTCTGCAATTGTTTCTACTGTTGGGGTAGTTTCTGCAGTCTCTGCCTTTACGTTGTTGGTTTCAGCATCGTCATCATCATCTGGCTCTGGAGCGTCCACCTCTCCCTCTGGAGCAAGTACGTAGGTTGGCTCAAAGTGTGCGTAAGGCTTGTTTAGAGTCTCCGCCAAAGAAGAGTCTGGTGTGAAAGAAATTTTATTGTGTGCAGGAATTATAGTGTTAGCTCCTGTGTTAACGTCTTTACTCTTTCTCGCATCAACTTTTACAACTTTGAATGTGCCTAGTCCTTTGATCTTGACATTTCCTTCTTTTTGAAGTCCCTCACTTATTTGAGCAAAGAAGATACGTAAGAAGTCTTCCCAACCTTTTTTGTTGATTAGGCTTACGTTTGTGCTCAATAGCTGGGATAGTTCGGAAATAGTGATTTTTTTATTCATTGTAATCCTTTTGTATTGAATCCTTCAAAATATCACTTGGCTTGAAACCGCAAACCAATTTCGGCGCAGTCATGATGCGCTGTTTGGTAGTTGGGTTGTAGGAAATTCTTCCATCTTTCTTGCGTAGGTCGAATGAGCCGAAACCTGAAATCATGATTGTGTCGTTGCCTTCCAACACTTTTGCCATAGTGGCAACAGTATCGTCAATCATGCTTTCAATCTGTTGTGCCTTCATTCCGGTTTTCTCGGATAGAGAGGCTACCAAATCTTTGTGTTTCATAGTTGTCTTTCATAAGTGGCATTATTACCACTTGCAAATATATCAAAATAATTTGTAATGAAAAACTACAAATATTAAAATATTGATTTTGATTGAAGATTGATTTCTGCGATGGAATGGATGTTTGTTGGCTTGGAGTGAAAAAATAGCAAAGACGACGGAAAACACCATCGTCTTTGCTATTTTTATGATAAATTAATAACCTCTATACTTTCGCCATCCGCTATCTTGGATTATTGCTGTTGATGTTCTGTAAAACCATCTCAAGTGTGTCAAGATCGTTGATGTAAACCTCTCTTGGTTTGCTTCCTACTTGAGGTCCTACAATTCCTGCGACTTCCAACTGGTCCATCAAACGTCCGGAACGGTTGTAGCCTAAACTGAATTTTCTCTGCAACATTGATGTTGAGCCTTGTCCGGAGCCTACAATCAGTCGTGCGGCCTCTTCGAAGAATGGATCACGGTTGCGTAGGTCGATACCTTTATCTTCTGCTGACTCTACATTCGGATCCACGTATTCTGGCAGTTCATACGGTTCGAGATATCCTTCCTGTGCTTGGATATAGTCGTTGATTGCTTCCACTTCTGGAGTGTCCACAAACGCACACTGCACACGTTCAAGGTTTCCGTTCGACAGGATAAGCATATCTCCTCGTCCGATAAGGGTCTCCGCTCCAGTGCAGTCGAGGATAGTCTTAGAGTCGATGGCCTGTGCTGTCTTACATGCAAAACGTACAGGGAAGTTTGACTTGATCAGACCTGTGATGACGTTTACAGACGGACGTTGTGTCGCAAGAATCACGTGGATTCCAATCGCACGGGCTTTTTGCGCAAGTCGTGCCACTGGCGTCTCTATGTCTTTTCCAACCTGCATGATAAGGTCGGCAAACTCATCGATTATCACTACGATATATGGTAGGAAGTGGTGTCCGTTTTCTGGATTCAGACGACGTTCTTTATATTTATCGTTGTATTCGATGATGTTTCTTACTTTTGCTTTTTTCAGTAGTTCGTAGCGGTTTTCCATCTCCACGCAAAGACTGTTCATCGCTGCCACCACTTTGGTGACGTCGGTGATGATAGCATCGTCTTCCCCTGGCATTTTTGCAAGATAATGCTTTAATAGGGGAGCGTACATTGAAAACTCCACTGTCTTTGGGTCGACAAGTACGAGTTTAAGTTCAGACGGGTGTTTCTTATACAATAGCGACATCAGCACTGCGTTCAACGCCACTGATTTTCCTTGTCCTGTCGCTCCTGCACAGATCACGTGCGGACATTTGGCAAGGTCGATCATATAATTGTTGTTGGTGATGGTTTTTCCAAGGATGATAGGAAGTTCCATCGTGTTTGTCTGGTATTTTTTGCTTGCCACCATGTCGTGCATTGGCACAATTAGTTTCTTCTGGTTTGGCACTTCAATACCTATTGTTCCCTTGCCTGGGATAGGTGCGATGATACGTACGCCTTCCGCTTTCAGGCTCATCGCGATATCCTTGTTCAGGCTCTGCACTTTGGATATACGGATTCCCGGAGCCAACGTGATTTCATAAAGAGTGACGGTCGGTCCAAGCTGTGCTTCTATGCTTGTCACTTCAACACCGTAAGTTCGGAGTGCTGTGGTGATTCGTTGCTGGTTGTCATTTAGCTCTTCTTCGTTTGCTTCGATTTTGTTGTTAGGATATTCTTTTAAGAGCTCTATTGGTGGAAATTTGTAATGAGGCAGTTCCAATCTTGGGTTTATTGGCTCAAGTTGTACGGAATTCTCTTCCTCAAATATCGAAACTGGCATCTCTTGTTCTGCAGGAGGTTCTGGCTGCTCATTTGAAGACGTTGCGTTTTGAACAGCGTTTGGCTCATGGTTGAAAGGAAGATCATCGTCGTCGTCATTGATTTTCACCTTGAATCCTCCGTCTGTATTGTCGTCTGTCTTTTCTTCTGCTTTCTCAACAGGTGTTGCCACTTGCTCTTTCTCAATTCCAATGTTGTCAGGTGTTTTGACTTCTATAGCCTCTTCTTTAACGTCTTTATCGTCTGTCTTTACCTCGGTGTTTTCAGCCTTTGACTCATCAGATTCTGATTCGGATGGGTTAGCTTCCGAAGATGGGGTAGTAGACTCTGAATTTTCACTGTTCGCTTTGTTGTCGTCGGTCTTTTCTTCTCCGTCTACAGTTGATGGCTCGTCCTTCTTGACAAAGTAGTTTTTGACTTTTTCAACCAGTTCTGGATACATCAAAGTCAAGAACATCGCCAATGTGGTGATTAGAACGAGCGTAGTGCCAAACACTCCGATGTATGTGTTCAAGAGTGTTGCCGCGGATTGTCCGTGTAGTCCTCCCCAATAGATAGAGCTTTTGTCTGAAAAAGGAGTGCAGACAAGTCCAAGCAAAAGAGAAATCCATAGCATCCAAAAGAGGCTGTTGCCAACTATTCTGCCGATTTTCAATTTAAATGATGTCAAAATCTTCATTCCTATGCACCACAACACGATGATGATGCAGAACGATGACACTCCGAATGTCTTGTTGACCATGAAATCGGCAATGACGGCTCCAGAAAATCCGGATGCGTTAAGAGCACCGTCTTCTGCATCTTGAGTCGGAGATATGCCGGTCTCTATCAAACTGGCGTCGGTGGAACTTGTGAAAAAGAAATTGACATATGCCACAGTGACGTACAGGCATAGCACTAGCAAGAGAATACCAACACAGATCTTTGTGTTGCTATTGGTCACGCTATTTTTGATGCGTGTCTTTAATTTTGAGATGAAGGTTTCCTTTTTTTCTCCTTCTACAGGTTCCTTTTTGCTCGTCATGTAAATAAGTCTCTAATAAGTCTCTTTGATAAGTTCTACAAAATTAGAAAAAAATCAACAACAAACAACGTCATTGAATTTAGAATCTGTTTTATTTTATTAAGAATTAGTTTAAGAATCGGTTCAAGTTTAATTCAAAATTTGGTTATAGAGTCGGGGATTGTTAAGGGTGGAACTCCCTAACTCCTCCCTCACTAGTGCGAGCCGAAGGCGAGCACACATAAAACCACAGAGAACAGAAGATCTTAGAGAAAGTCTTCGACTTTTTTTGAGAAAAGGAGGCGAGAAAGCAGTACTTATGGTATTGCCTTTCAGGCAAAGCTTTTGTGTCATCGTCACATTATCCCGAGACTTCGTCACGGGTTACTTTCGCTTTGCTCGGTAGCGTCTTTTAGACGAAATTTTAATCCTTGAAGTCTGGAATTTTTATTTCTGAATTTTTGAATGTCACATTCAGATGTTTTTTAAATCCAATGTTAAGAAGGATTGGTTGCAGCATATTTTCAGTGTTTCTTTTAGCTATATTGTTGATTTCTAGGTGTGAAATGCCATTTTTGACCTCTTCGATACCTTGCTTCATGAATTTTTCGCGTTCTTGCTCGGTAAAGTTGGATCTGAACCATGATACAGATTCCTGAGACTTTTCGTGGTCAATTTTTGTGCTTGTTATTTCAATCTTAGGAGCGGATAGGGTGAGGTTGATTGTGGAGTCGGTTGTGTAGATGTCATCTCTTGTCACGAATCCGAGATCTACAGTGATTTTCATTTTCACTTCAATCGGAATCATCAGCCTTTTTTCTCCGGGCAGAGGAGTGCTGTATCCAAAAAGTTTTAGTTGGCTTTTATCGTCAAACGAAACTGTTTTGAGCACGGTGTATTCTGCCACCTCTAATTTAGAACAATGGTGTACTCTTTCCCAGAGTACACCAATTGAATCAATTTTATTTGTCGGCCTATCGACATTTGTTTTTTCATTGCAACAGCATGAAAAAAGCAGCATCATGAGCAACGTCGACAGGAATAGTTTCATCTTATTATTTGATTAAGCCCAACTTCTTCATTTCGGCAAGAAGCAACGCCTTGTTTTCATTAGCCATCTTGCATAGAGGAAGACGGTACTCTTCTTTCATCATACCCATTGCTGCCAACGCTGCCTTCACTGGGATTGGATTGCTCTCAACGAAAAGAAGATCCATCAAATGACGGTATTTATAGTGGATTTCACGTGCCTCCGCTGCCTTGCCTGCAAGAGACAACTCCATCATTTTTGCAAACTCTTTAGGAATGATGTTGCAAGCTACAGAGATACATCCGTCGGCTCCTAACAAATTGGAAATCATAGATGTGCCGTCGTCGCCAGAATATATCTTGAATCCTTTCTTTCTTCCTTCTACAAGAGTCTCGATTACTCCGATGTTTCCACTTGCCTCCTTGATTCCGACGATGTTTTCAAAGTCGTTGGCAAGACGGAATACAGTGGCTGGTTTGATTGCTGACCCTGTACGTCCTGGCACGTTATATAGGATAATCGGAAGATTCACATTGTTTGCTAGTTCGGCAAAGTGGAGGTACATGCCTTCTGCTGTTGGCTTGTTGTAGTATGGACCGACCACCAAAACTGCATCAACACCTGAGGATGCCGCGTTTTTTGTGTAGCTGATGCATGAAGCTGTGCTGTTGCTGCCTGTGCCGGCGATCACAGTCATTTTGCCACCGATACGTTTCATTGTGTGCTCGAACATCTGAGCGTCTTCTTTCTCGCTCAATGTTGGAGTCTCACCTGTTGTTCCACACACTACGACACCTGACGTGCCATTCTCCAAATGAAAGTCCAAAAGTGCGTCATAAGATGCGTAATCGATTGATCCGTCGCTATTAAACGGCGTGACCAATGCAGCAATTGAACCTTGTAACGTAAATGTATCCATCGTTTTTTTGTTTTCTTCTAAAGTACTGATGTTGCAAAAATAATAAACTTTTAGGAATGATTTTGCATTTAATAATAGAAATATCCGAAGATTCCGCTCATTATAATCAGATATATCGGGTTGACTTTGAAAAAGAATGTGGCTACAAAAACTATCGTACACACTATTACGCTTTCAAACCCGACGAAATTCTCCTTATTCATCATAAGCACTCCGGCTGAAAAAATCAAACCGACGACGATTGGATTGAGCGACGACAGCAGCGCTTTGACGTAATGGTTCTCTTTGTTCTTGAACAGCCACGTGATTACTATTGCCATTAAAAGTATTGTAGGCAAACATAATGCGAAGGTTGTGAATATGGCTCCTATTATACCTCCTTGGTTATAGCCGATATATGTGGCGCAATTTATGGAGATCGGACCGGGTGTCATTTGCGACAGCGCGAGAATGTCGGCAAACTCACTGTTTGTCATCCATCCGTTTTTGTCAACGACATCAAATTGGATCATGGAGATCATTCCGTATCCACCACCAAAACCGAACAGTCCGATTTTGAAGAAACTCCAGAATAGTTTTAAAAACATTATTATATCCATTTCTTCAGTTCCTAGATTTAATCGTTTTCTTTCTTTGATGAAATGAACTCCACGTTTTTCTCATCGTCATCATCAGCAGCTTCGTCTTCTTCGTGATTGTCGGTGCTTTTCTTGTCGATATCCTTGATTTTCAAGTATTCCCAACCTATAGTGCAGATAATAGCTGCCATGATGATGTAGACGGGAGACATCTTCAAGAATACGACTGCAGCTGCCACCAGAATAGGTATAGGCAGGAATTTCCACGATAATTTGGATTTTATGAACATTTTGACAGATGGGGCAAGGATAAGAGCCACCACGCATGGACGTATGCCTGCGAAGATTTTCATCACAGTCTCGTTTTCTCTGAATTCTTGGAAACATGTGCTTATGGCTCCAATAATCACCAACGATGGAAGCACAGCTCCAAGGAATGACACTGCGGCTCCTGCTTTTCCTGCGATTCTATAGCCTACGTAGAGGGCTGTGTTGACGGCAAACACTCCAGGCAATGACTGCACTATGGTGATCATTTTCCAGAATTCATCCTCGTCAATCCATTTTTTTTGTCTGACAACGGCCTGCTCTACGAGGGCGAGCATTGCGTATCCGCCTCCGAGAGTGAAACTTCCTATCTTGAGGAATGTTGTGAGTAAGTCGAAGTATAGTCTCAATGCTTTTCCTGAATTTAGTCGATTGTTATTTCAAAAGCACATCAAGTTCTGGACATGAAGCCGCTAACTTGCCATTGATCACACATGCGGATTCGACCTTTGCTTTAGCACACAAAGCATTGTCGGCAAGACGGTAGATGTCCTGGTAGAAGATGTATCTGATGCCCTCTTTATCCACGTATAGGCGACAAGCGAATTCATCTCCACTCTTCAAAGATTTCTTGTACTCGATGCTGATCTTTGTCACCACTGCATCTATTCCTTTGTTGTGCAGCTCGGCGAAACTGATGCCGCGCGATAGAAGAAACTCGTGACGAGCATGCTCCGTATAATGCTGGTAATTAGCATTGTTGACGATTCCTTGTAGGTCGCACTCGTAGTCGCGCACTTTGAACTTCTCCTCAAATATGTAATCTTTTTTTACTATTGCCATAGTCGTATGTCTTATTTTTTAATTAAGCAATTCCTAAAAACAGTTTCTCATTTTAAGAGTTCATCCAATTCCGAACATGACATTGCTGGTTTGCCATTTACCACGCATACAGTCTCGGTTTTTGTCTTTGCGCACAAAGCGTTGTCGGCAAGACGGTAGATATCCTGATAGTAGACGTATCTGATGCCTTCTTTTTCCATATATAGTCGGCAGACAAATTCATCCCCGCTTCTCAGAGATTTCTTGTATTCAATGCTGATTTTGGATACAACCAGATCTATGCCTTTGTCGTGCAGATCGGCAAAACTGATGCCTCGTGATAGAAAAAACTCATGGCATGCATGCTCCGTATAATGCTGGTAATTAGCATTGTTGACGATTCCCTGCAGGTCACACTCATAGTCACGCACCTTGAACTTCTCCTCAAATATGTAATCTTTTTTTGAAATTGCCATGGTTGTATAGTTAGTATTAATCAGCTCTTTTTCCAGAACACAGGTGTAAGGATGAACAACACTGTGAATATTTCAAGTCGGCCGATGAGCATAAGCAAGCCCATAAACCATTTTATGAAATCGTCCTGAAGAGCGAAAATTCCGTTTGTCTGTGATGCCAGTCCCGGTCCGACGTTGCTCAAACAAGAGATTGCCATACCTGCTGATTCTGTGAATTCGTTGCCAAACAACATGAATATGATGATGCTTATCAGACATATTCCGGAAAATATCACCACGTATGCGAGAATGTTGGTGATGATTTTTTCTGTCACCACTTTTTTGTTCAGCTTCACGGGTATGATGGCCTGTGGATGCAGAAGACGCTTGAACTCCAAGTAACTGTTTTTTACTAGCAGTAGCACTCTCATTATTTTAATTCCTCCACTTGCACTTCCCGCGCTACCTCCAATAATCATACAAATGAATAGAATTCCCCAGATGAACGGGTGCCATTGGCTGATATCAGTGTAGACAAAACCTGTGCCTGAGACCAATGCCGTCGACTCAAAGAGGGCGGTGCGGAATGTGTCTTCCGTATCAATCATGGTGTTTCGGTTAGTGTAGAGCAGTCCTCCGAACACTAAAAGCGTCATCACGATGTTGAGAATCATATAGATGTTGAATTCTTCACTGTTTCTGGCTCTGGTGAAATCTCCTTTCAAAAGTGTAAATGTCACCATGAAGTTCACTCCTGCCAACACCATATAGAAGCATACGAAATATTCCAAAAGCGGTGAGTGCCAAAAGACTATGCCGTCATTTTTAGTGGAGAATCCTCCTGTCGAAATGGTGGTCATAGCATGGCAGACAGAATCGAAAATGTCCATGCCTCCGATGCAGAATAGAATGACTTCCGATACTGTGATGGCGATATATGCACCATACAGCATCTGGGCTGTCTGCATTACGCGAGGTGTCAGTTTGTCTTTGGTCGGACCTGTGACTTCGGCAATGTACAGCTGCATTCCTCCGACTCCCAAGAATGGAAGGATGGCAAGAGACAATACGATGATACCCATTCCTCCTACCCACTGTGTCGTGGAACGCCATAGGGCTATTCCGTGTGGAAGCGTTTCCACGTTTGTGAAGATGGTGGCTCCGGTGGTGGAGAATCCTGAGATTGTCTCAAAATATGCGTCGGTGAACGACTCTGTATAGCCGCCTATGTAGTATGGCAGAGCACCGAACAGAGAGAACACCACCCATACCAGAGATACAATAAGGTATCCCTCGCGTCTTCCCAATTTGACATCAGACTCGCCTCTCTTTCTGCGTGAGACGGATATGCTGTAGATACCGATCGCAGCGGTGATTGCCGTTGTGATGGCAAGCGGAAAGATGTCACTTTCTCCGTAGCAAACAGACACGACCAAACATATCAGCAGGAAGAATGCTTCGAATGCCAATAATGAGCCGAGTGTCAGAGCTACCGCTTTTTTGTCGATCAGTGATTTCTTCATCTTAGTTGAATAGTTCGCTCAAACGTTTGATGCTTGATTTCAAACAGAATACCACCACTTTGTCGCCAGCGAATATTTCCGACATACCGTTGACGATGAAGCTTTCTCCGTTTCTGATTACGCCTCCGATGAACATGTTCATTGGCAGATTGAGGTCTTTTACGAAACCCTTTGTGATTTTAGACCCTTCTTTTGCTGTCAGTTCCACGATTTCAGCATCCGCATAGCTCATTCGTTTGACTTTGCGTATGTCTGAGCTTAACGAGAGACGGTAGATATATGTGGCGGCGATCTCCATTTTGTTGATGATCACACCGATATCCATTCGCTCTGCCAATGGAATATAGTCGACATTTTCAACCTCTGCCACGATTTTCTGCACTCCGTGTCGGCGTGCGGCAAGACATGCAAGAATATTTGCCTCGGAATTATCAGTAAGCGCGACGAAGGCATCCGCGTCGTCAATGTTCTCTTCTTTAAGTAGCTCGATATCAGTGGCGTCTCCCTGCAATACAAGGGCATTGCCGATCTCTTGCTCTACCAGTTTTCTGACTTTTTTCTCGTCTTTCTCAAACATTTTTATGTTGACTCCGTTGAGCTCCTGAACGGTTTTGACAGCGATTTTACCTCCACCCATGACTATCATGTCTTTCACAGTGTAAAGCTTTTTCCCAGCTTGTTTGCGGACATCGTCGATATAGTCGGGCGTAGTGATGAAGTAGACGACATCTCCAGCAAGTATCTCTGTATGACCGCCAGGGATGATGGTCTCCTCTTCTCGTTTGATGGTTACGATACGGTAGTTTTGGCTGCCTTTCAAATCCATCAGTCGTTTGTTGACGATTGGGGCATTGTCTCTCACTTTTACGGCAAGCACAAGCAGTTTGCCTCCGTTGAAGTCGATCCACTGTCTCACCCAGCTTTGGCGGATAGACTGTGCGATTTCCTCAGCAGCCAATAATTCTGGATAAATCAGTTTTTCCACTCCTAGTTTGGCAAGCAGAGCCCTGTTTTCATGCTCCATCAAGTCTTCACTATCTATGCGGGCAACTGTCTTTTTTGCTCCAAGTTCATGGGCTAAGATGCAGGCATTAAGATTTTGACTCTCATTTTTGGTTACTCCGACAAACAGGTCAGCTTCGTCTACCCCTGCGTTTCGAAGGATGGTAAGAGATGTTGCCGAACCTTCGAGCACACTCAAGTCGTAGGAGTTTTCCAGGCTCCTTAATCTTGTTGGATCGTCGTCGATAAGTGTGATGTCGTGATTCTCTCTTGACAACAATTTTGCCAAATGTCCACCCACGGCACCTGCACCTGCAATAACAATTTTCATTATACGTCTGTTATATTACGTCGCAAATATAATGCTTTTTTATGATTTATAGCAGAAAAAACGACAAAGACGCAATTCCTCACGTCTTTGTCGTATGCTATTTGAAATCAAAAAGCTATTGCTACGTTATCTTGTCTTAATCAACCGATAGTCTTAGTTTTCCGTTAATGTCAAGACTGACTTTGAGTCCGATTGGGGTGATTTGGATTCTCTCAACACCAATGTCGTCAAGCCTTCCGTTGATTTTTATGTCAGGGAATATTTCTGTGTCGAAAATGGAGTTTCGCCCGAATTCTTTGATCATCTCAAACTCAGTTCGGAGCGGTAGTTCGAATTCGTTCTCCAACTTTTCTTTCAATTTCTTTTTATAGAACAGATTGACGATTTTAGCCAAAACGTTTCTCGTGTCCAGCTTATAGTCGACATCAGTGACTTTTATTGATACATTTTCTTTGTCGAAGTATGGTACACTTTCAAGATATATTTTTCCGTTGATGAATCCAGAAACACCAAGGCCGATGACGAGTTTGTCTTTCTTTCCGTAGAAGAAAATTGTGTCCACTGAAATAGAGTGGCGGCCTTCTCCAAACGTTGTCCCTTTTAGCAAATCCATTGCTACAGAATCCATTAGCTCGTATGGAAGGTCTGTCAGCACACCAATGTCGATAGTGTCCATACAGTTGGAATACATCTTTAGTGGCGGCAATTTAGTCTTTCTTCTTGATCCTGGATTTTGGTTTCCTACGAACAAGTCGAGTTTGGTTTTGATTCCTAGTGTGGTAGTCAGTTTGCCGAGATCTCCGAGCAGAGGAGTGCAGTAGATATTTTCCGGCGACGCTACAATCCATATCTGGTAGCCGGATGCGTTTGTCGAAATAGGTTCCTGCATCGACATCCATATTTCAGCCATATAGTCGGCGAGAGGAATCTGTTCGTTGAGAGCTTTGTCAATCTCTTTGTTGAAGTCGTTTCTGTTGCTTGCGATCAGTTGGTCGGCAAGGAAAGAGATCGACATATTCATTCCAAGAATTTTGATTGTCGGTTTTGAAAGCCATCTGTAGTCAAGAATGGTTGTATGGGTCAGCAGTTTCCAGTCTTTAGAAAAATTGATGGTAGTCTGGAAATCAATCTCAATTTCTGCGTTCAGTTCTTTGTCTGTGGTTGTGATTCCAAGATCAAAACGTTTTTCTGCCCAAATCTTTACAGGGATGGTATAGAATAAAGTATCTGCTTGGTATTTTAGTTTTATGTTTCTGGTTTTCCACGCTTTAAGTTTCAAACCATCATCATCGATTATCGAGTCATTATATATGAGTCCACTGAAAGCCTCATTCAGACGACGTTCAATCAACGGAATGTTGATCGACATTGGAATGTGGATTGTTGAGGTACGTGGAATGTAGTAGAATTTGTCGTAAACCTCTTCCGGAGCTTCAATAGTAGTTGAGTCGATCTCTAGGCTGTCTACTTTTACCGAAAGGAGTGTGTCGAGTGGGAGGTCGTTTATATCATCGACGACCTCTTTTCTGGCATAAGCAGATTGCAATATGCAGAATGATAATAATATAATCGATAAAAGTTTTTGCATGGTCACTTCAGTTTTCCTTCTTTTTCAAGTTGTTTGGCTTCATTCCAGATGGCGTTCATGTCGTCGAGCGACATAGACTTAAGGTCTATACCTTTCTTGACTGTGTTTTCTTCAAGATAGTTGAATCGACGGATGAATTTTGCGTTAGTGCTTTCCAACGCATTGTCTGGATTGATTTTGTATAGTCGGGCAGCGTTGATGAGGGAGAATAGCAGGTCGCCGAATTCTTCTTCTTGTTTTTGTGGATCCATGTTTTTGATCTCAACCATCAGTTCCTCAAATTCCTCTTTGACTTTTCCCCACACCTGTTCGCGTTCAGCCCAATCGAAGCCCACATTTCTGGCTTTGTCTTGGATTCTGTATGCTTTAATGAGCGACGGAAGTGCAGACGGCACTCCAGCCAATACGCTTTTGTTGCCATCTTTCTCCTTCATTTTGATTCTTTCCCAGTTGGTCTCCACCTGGCCTGCGTTTTCGGCATTCACGTCGCCAAACACATGTGGATGACGGAATATCAGTTTGTCACACAATGTGTTGCACACATCAGCGATGTCGAAATCGTTGGTCTCGGATGCGATTTTTGAATAGAAAACGATGTGAAGCAACACGTCTCCAAGCTCTTTCTTTATATTAGGAAGATCATTTTTAGCTAGAGCGTCACACAATTCATAAGTCTCCTCTATCGTGTTTGGACGAATGCTTTGAAATGTCTGTTTGCTATCCCACGGACATTTAGCTCTCAGTTCATCCATCACGTCAAGCAGACGCTCAAAGGCTGCCAGCTGTGCTTTTCTATCGTTCATATCATCAAATCGTTATTTTTCAATTAATCCGTTGTCGCTGTTGTTAGTCCCGTCGACAATCTCCTGGGCTTTTGCCAAATCTTTTTCCAGCACCATCAGAGCTACTCCGCTCATCGGGCTGAACATAGGCAGCAATACTGTTGTGTGCTCATTCTTTATCATAGACGGGATGTCGTTCGACGCAAGTAGCTCCTTCACCACGTTAGCCTCGAATAAAGTGTTGTAGGTGCGGAACACCACAACTTTTTCGTTGTTTACACTTTCCATAATTCCAATTTTCTTTTGCCGATTTGTCCCACCGTCGACACATACATGGTAGTCAACGGAATTATTAATTCAAAAGGAATGAACAGGAATGCCGATCCTTTCATTCCCAATGCGTGAGCACCTTTTATAAATGTGTAGCATTGCACACCGTAGCGGATAAGACCCATTATTCCACATACGCTGGTCACGAAATATTCTTCTGACACAATTCCGTATATGATTCCGAATATGAATATCAAATAGAACAGATATCTGGTTGTGACTTCGGTGTTGATCCTGAATTTGACATTGTTAGGATAGTATTCACTGTTTTCCAGGTCAGTTTCTTTCTTTTCAATGAAGCTCTTTACAGTCACCTCTTTATTGATAGATGTGCTGGCGTTTGGACTTGTCTCAACGGCGATGTTGGTACCGTTTGAGATCTCTGTGATGAAGATGTCGTCTTCTCCGCCTTCAACGTTAAGATTGGATGCGAAACCTCTGTTCTCGAAGAATTTCTCTTTACGGTATGCCATATTCTTTATAGTTCCGCTATAAGCCAAACCTCTCATTGCGTACGACATATATTTGATAGAGGAGAACACATTGTCGAAGTTGATGAATTTTTGCCATAGAGAGTCGCAGCTGTCGGTTGCCTTGTTGTGGTTGAATCCAAGGACGAGGTCGGTCTCTTCGTTGAAATTACGCATTATTTCAGTCAGCCAGTCCCTAGTGTCGGCCACGCAGTCGGAATCTGTGAACACCAAGTAGTCGTAGAACGCAGCTTTGATACCCACCGTCATACACATTTTTTTACGACTCATATATTTAGCGTCTTCCGGAAGGTATGTGGTGCGGAGATGAGAATATTTCTTTTTAAGATTGTCGAGTAGGATAGTGGTGTCGTTTGTCGTTCCGTCGTTAACCACTACAACTTCGTAGTTGGGATAACTTTGTTCAAGTATTGATGGAAGGCATTTGGCAAGGTTTTCACTGTCGTATCTAGAGACGACGATGATACTAACTGGAGGACGTTTTATTACATGTTTGACGTTTCCATCTTTAAGTGCTTTGCCGTTGCGGGCGACGGAAGCATAATAATAAAGGTAGAAGAATAGCTGTATTGATAGGCAGATTCCAAGTGTCACCAATATTCCGATTGCTATCTCTGATAGTTCAAGGTTTGCAAAATAATTTGCCACCAAGTCCCAAAAATCTATAAAATCCTGTATGCTCATAAAATTATCATTTCGTTACTGCAAATATACGTTTTTCTTAAATAATATTTCATTTTTATTCTGTTTTTGTGGAAAATAGTAAAATATATTTTGTACGTAAGATTTTTATGATTATTTTTGTGCGTGATAAGTGCTGATGCGAACTATGACTTTTTTAATGTTCGTATGGTATTAAAATAAATTTTAAGGATTTTTATATTATTAAAAATGAGAAAATTTTTAGTAGCCATTGTGGCTTTAATGACAAGTCTATCTGCCTTCGCTGCGGACATCGATCTTTTCTTTAAGGGTGGTGTAAGCATCAGTAAATTCAATGTAGATGAGTCTGAGAACAGAATGGGTGTAGCTGCGGGATTCGGAGGTAAGTTCCATATCAGCAATAGCCGTTTTTTCATTATGCCTGAACTTATGTATGCACAGAAGGGACAGGAAAACGAAGTGGTTTTCCCTAATGGAAATGCTGTTACTCCAGTTATGTTCCATATGATTGAATTGCCTGTGTTATTCGGTGGCCAAATTGAAATGCCAGTTAAGGATATGCATTTGAATATAGGTGCGGGTCCATACATTGCATACGATTTTAGATTTAATGAGTATACTGAAAATATGAAATATGTGAGAACTCCAACCCGAATGAAAGGTTTGAGCCATGGTGACCTTGGTGTTGCTTTTGCATTTGAGTTCCACTACAAGAGATTGTTTGTATTCTATGATTATGATCTTGGTTTGAGAGATTTGACTCAGAATACTTCAGTTCTTGGTCAGACACTATGCCATAGAAGTATGAGAATAGGTGCTGGTTACACATTCCCAACATTAAGTGTTGGTAAGCAGAGAAAGAAACCTCAGATGTAATTTTGAGTTTAATAATCGACAACTTATAAGGCGAGTCTTAAAGCTCGCCTTTTTTGTATAAATATAAATATGAAGAATTTTTTCAGATTTCTTTTGGTGTTTGTAGGTGTGATTTTGTTTTATATCTACAACAATCCGGACGTGATAGATAAGTATAAAACAGCTGGTACTTCGACGGAAAGAGATTCGTCTCAGTGTTCAGACTCTACGGCTTCTGATACGGACGGTGTAAATGTCAATGCTGTTGACTCAACAAATATGAAAACTACAGCCTCAGATTCGCTAATTGCGGATTCTCTTGTGGTGGATACGGTAAAACCTCGTGTCAATGTGGATACATTTGTTTATTCGTCTAAGTAGATGATGAGGAATATAGTCCTTTGGCATGGGCATTGTATAATGCTAAATCAGCAAAAGTGCTTTATGTTGATAATGGGAATCTTGAAGAAATGATTGTCTCTGATGAAGAACTGGAGTATGTCCGTCATGGTATAATGGCATGTGGTCAGTGGTGCGGTTCTAAATTATGATATTACGTTCGCAAAAACGCCGCAATCTTCATCAAAAGATTGCGGCGTTTTTTTAGTGTCTTTTTATTTCTTTTTACTTGCTCTGTATTCCCACGGGGCTATGCTGCTTGGATCACTCCATAGTCCAAGTTTCGCTTTTTTAGCATCCGCTTCTGCCTGTACGTATTTCCCGGACTTGTCGAAACGTGGTTCTCTCCAGGCAAGCCCGCATCTTACCAATTCAAAATTGACATCAATCCCGTCGACAAAAACTTCCATTGCCATCCTTTTGTGGTTGCCTGAACCTGTACGAAGTAATGTTATTTGTCCGGAATGAAGTAGCGACGAGAGTTTTTCTTTGGCTTTGTTAGCGAACGGCTGCCCCTTCTCTGGTGTGTCGATTCCAGCAACACGTACAGTGTGTATCGCTCCGTTGCAGTCTAAGTAGTCGAAAGTGTCTCCGTCTTTTACTTTAAGAATTCTTTGCACACAAGTGATCTCCTTGTTTTTAGGAAGAGCGGCAAATGATGTTGTAGACGGAAGTATCCTGCAACTTTTTCTGCCATCTACGTCCCTTACGATTCTGCTTTGTCCTTTTTTCACTATCAGATATAATCCGACGGTGATGTTGTTTTTGTTAGCGTCGCCCACGTATGTATGGTCGCTTTTGCTTATGTATGCTTTCTTTGGTATATCTTTGTTTATAATTCCGTTTTTAAGTTCTGCAAAGTATTTCTGTTTCAAATCACCCTTCTTGTTGATATAATCTTCTGTCAGCAAACTAATAATATCATGGTTTGTGATGCAGAATGTGTCTGCAATCGATTTAGTGTTTGTTTTTGTGTCGTTAGCTGCGGTAATATTGATTGTTGTAAGTAATAGGGACATCAATATCAAGAAAGATCTTTTTATTGTTTTTTCCATGTGTTGTTGATTATTAGTTCTGGGTTAAATTTGAAATTTAAGTAATTGTCGGTGAATATATGGATGGTATTAATTGCTTTCCGTAAACAATAAAGGGAGCGTTGTTGGCGCTCCCTTTAGATTGAATATTGTTTGATTAGAACAATTTCTTTGGATATACGCCTGCTGCCACAAGCGATTCGATTTTTGATACTACCATAGGACGGTCTTCTTTGTAAGTAACACCGAACCATTTGCATGGAGTGTCAAGCACCTTGATTGTAGCAGTCTTAGTCTGGATAAGTTTGTTAACCATTGTTGGAATACCATACTCAGCCTTCAAATTACCGTTGCATCCATCAAGGAAAACCTTGAAGTCAGACTCTGAATGAACGAAGTAGTCAGGAGTGAATCCCCACATGTTCATTGAAACTGGCAAATTCTCGTCAATAGAGTTGAACTCACCTGTTGTCTGGTTCTTAAAGATGACTTGGCCATCTTTTCTATGAATCTCATAGTGCTCTTCAACTGTTGAAAGGCAGCCATTGTTGTCTGTGTGGCAAACACCTCTTGAAACTGTTCCGCTCTCTGAAAGTGTGTTGCCAAGACGGTAGCCTACCATGCAGTAGTCGTTCTTCTTGCCTTCAAGAGAGATCAATGCCTTTGCAAGAATCTCAAAACTCTCTTTGCCGTAGAAGTCGTCTGCGTTGATGACAGCGAATGGAGTGTTGACCGCATCCTTAGCCACCAAGATAGCGTGGTTTGTACCCCATGGCTTCTCACGTCCTTCAGGAACGCTGTAGCCAGCTGGCAGACAATCCAATGATTGGAATACAGTGGCAACGTCCACTACACCTTTGTATTTAGATAGAATCTTCTCGTTGAAGTCTTTCTCGAAATCACGACGGATCACAAATACAACTTTGCCGAATCCAGCTCTCACTGCATCATAGATTGAATAATCCATGATTGTCTCACCGCTTGGGCCAACTCCGTCGAGCTGTTTCAATGTGCCGTAACGGCTACCCATTCCGGCTGCCAAAACTAATAATGTTGGTTTCATTTTTCTTAATTAACTACCTAATTCTGTCAAAAATTTTATTCTAACAAGACGAACTTCCTCTTCGGTATAGTCGCCTCCTAAATTCTCAATTGCAGAGTCGATGTCATCTGATTCGGCTTCATCTCTGAAATAGTCGTAGATTTCTTCCACTCTGTCTTCATCCATGACCTGCTCAATAAAATAGCTGATGTCTGGCGGTGTGTCTGGTCCTGAGTTGACAATCGACTCTATTTCAGTCAGCAAATCGTCAAATTCAATGCCTCTTCCCGCAGCCCACTCGTCGAGAGGCTTCTTTAAGTCGATGGCATTTAGAATCTCCACCTTTATCTTTGATTTGCTTGGCGCTGTACGGATTCTGAAGTCTTCCGGACGTTGAATCTCGTTCTCCTCCACATGTCGGCGGATAACGTCAACGAACTCTTTACCGAACTTTTTAGCTTTTCCTTGTCCTACACCAGGAATGTTTGCCAACTCGTCCAAGTTGATAGGGTAGGTAGTAGCCATAGCCTCCAATGCTGGATCCTGGAAGATAACAAATGGTGGAATCTCCATTTGGTTTGCCATCTTCTTTCTCAAATCCTTAAGCATTGAGAACAATTCTGGGTCGACAGCACACGAGTCTGCGTCGCCTGTCTGAGGAATGTTCTCTATGTCTATGTCGTCTACATCATCCTCATCTATGATGTTGACTTTAAAGCTTTTTGGCTTCGACAAGAATTTCTTTCCTTCCGGTGTGATTTTCAAGTTGCCATAGCTTTCAACATCTTTTTTGAGATATCCGACAACGATGGCTTCCTGTATTACAGCCTGCCATGTCGACTCTGGCTCAGATTTTCCTTCGCCAAAAGTGTCAATCTCCTCATGTTGATTCAACTCAACAATCATTGGTGTTTCTCTACCCAAGATAATGTCAATGACATAATCAATTTTCTCCTGCTCTCCTAAAGCTACAACGGTTTCCAATACCGTGCTTAGTAACTCTTTTGCCTCCACTGTTTTCTTTGGATTTAAACAATTATCGCAATTTCCACAATTATCTTCTACATACTCTTCACCGAAATAGTGAAGCAATACTTTTCTTCGGCACATTGTTGTTGTGGCATACATCTGTGTCTCCGCCAGCAACTGTTTGCCTATTTCTTTTTCAGAACCATTTTTACTTTGAGTGAACTTCTCAAGTTTCTTAATGTCTTCTTCGCAATAGTAAGCGATGCACTTGCCTTCACCTCCGTCTCGTCCTGCACGTCCAGTCTCCTGATAGTAACCTTCCAGACTCTTTGGAATGTCGTAGTGGATCACATATCTGACATCCGGTTTGTCGATACCCATTCCGAATGCTATTGTCGCTACAATCACGTCTACTTTTTCCAAAAGGAAATCATCTTGGTTGGCGCTTCTTACTGTGGCGTCCATGCCTGCATGGTAGGCTCTGGCTTTGATGCCGTTGAGATTCAGCGTCTCCGCAAGGTCTTCCACCTGTTTGCGGCTCAAACAGTATATGATACCGCTTTTGCCGTGGTTTGCACGGATGAACTTGATAAGGTCTTTGTCGACATCCTTTGTCTTTGGCTTAACCTCATAGTAAAGGTTGGAGCGGTTGAATGAAGATTTGAATACTTTCGCATCTTTCATTCCAAGACTTTTCTGAATGTCATGTTGTACCTTTGGAGTTGCAGTCGCGGTAAGTGCAATCACACCCACTTTCTGACCGATACGGTCGATGATGGGGCGGATGTTACGGTACTCCTGGCGAAAGTCATGACCCCACTCTGAAATACAGTGCGCTTCGTCGACGGCATAGAATGAGATTTTCACATTCTGCAAAAACTCGATATACTCGTCTTTTGTCAGCGACTCTGGCGCAACGTATAGTAGTTTGGTTCTCTTTTCTAAAATATCTGTCTTGACACTGTCGACTTCTGCTTTCGACAATGACGAGTTCAAGAAATGAGCAATTCCACGTTCTTCACTGAAATTTCGCATCGCATCGACTTGGTTTTTCATCAATGCTATCAATGGAGATATAACTATGGCAGTGCCATCCATTATCAGTGATGGCAATTGGTAACACAATGATTTGCCGCCACCTGTAGGCATCAACACGAATGTGTCGTTGCCGGCAAGCACGTTCATTATTATATCCTCTTGGTTGCCCTTGAAAGAGTCGAAACCAAAATGATATTTTAGCTCTTTATGTAATTCTTCCTTTGTCATCATATCTCCAAATTTAATGCTAAATTACACAAACGCAAAATTCTTTCATTATCATTTTCGTATTTTCAAATGATATTTAGGATTCTGCTCTTAAACTTAGATTCTCAAGCTTCTTAAGCGCAAAATCTTTTGTGATTTCAACGCTCTTGACTTTGTTTGATGGAGTCTCAAACATAACATCGGTCATGATCATTTCGACGATTGATCTCAATCCTCTTGCTCCAAGTTTGCATTCCACCGTCTTCTCCACAATCAAATCAAGTGTGTCGTCGGAGAATGTTAGTTCCACACCATCCATCTCCATCAATTTGACATACTGTTTGATAATGGAGTTCTTTGGCTCAACAAGGATTCTTCGCAATGCGGTGGAATCCAGTTTGTCGAGGTGAGTGAGCAATGGAAGACGACCGATGATTTCCGGAATTAGTCCGAACGACTTCAAATCATGAGGCGACACATATTGAATGATGTCGTCAAGCGATATTTGAGCGTTCTTTCCTCTTGCCACACTATATCCCACTGCCTTTGTGTTCATTCTCATGGCAATCTTCCTTTCAATGCCGTCGAATGCTCCACCACAAATGAACAGGATGTTTTTGGTGTCTACCTGGATCATCTTCTGGTCGGGGTGTTTTCTTCCTCCCTGAGGTGGCACGTTCACAATCGAACCTTCCAAAAGCTTAAGCAATCCCTGCTGTACACCTTCTCCGCTTACATCACGTGTGATCGACGGATTGTCTCCCTTTCTTGCAATCTTGTCAATTTCATCAATGAAGACGATGCCCCGCTGGGCTGACTCCACATCATAGTCTGATACTTGAAGCAGACGTGTCAGAATGCTCTCGATATCTTCTCCTACATAACCGGCTTCTGTGAATACTGTAGCGTCTACGATGGTGAACGGTACGTTGAGCAACCTTGCGATAGTGCGGGCAAGCAATGTCTTGCCTGTGCCTGTAGGTCCCACCATTATGATGTTGGATTTTTCAATTTCAACACCGTCGTCTTCGATATCTTGCTTCAAACGTTTGTAGTGGTTGTAGACAGCCACCGACAAAACCTTCTTTGCAGTGTCCTGACCGATTACGTATTGATCCATATATTCGACGATTTCCTTTGGTGTCGGAAGTTTTGCGTCGAATCCGGATTTTCCTTTTCCTTTTTTTTCTGCGGTTAGATTCGGCAACATTGTGTATGCTTGCTGTACGCACACGTCGCAAATCTTTCCGCTCAGTCCTTCAAGTAGCACATTGCACTCTTTGGACGTGCGGCCGCAGAAACTACATCTATCAGTGTTATGTCCTGCCATATTTTACTTCATCTTCACTAACACCTCATCTATCATTCCGTATTCCTTTGCCTCTTCAGCTGTCATCCAGCAGTCGCGGTCGGAATCAGCCCATACTTTGTCGAATGTCTGGCCTGAGTGGTCTGCGATGATAGTGTATAGCTCTTGCTTCAATTTCAAGATTTCGCGAGCTGTGATTTCAATGTCGGATGCCTGACCGTGAGCCTGGCCTAGTGGCTGATGGATCATCACTCTTGAATGCTTCAATGCGTATCTTTTGCCTTTTGCTCCAGACACTAGCAACACTGATGCCATTGACGCTGCGAGACCAGTACATATTGTAGACACATCTGAAGATATGAACTGCATTGTGTCGTAGATTCCCAATCCGTCGTATACTGATCCGCCAGGTGAATTCAGATAGATGGAGATGTCTTTGCCTGGGTTGGCTGATTCTAGATATAGAAGTTGTGCCTGAACCACGTTGGCTGTATATGAATCTATCTGGTCTCCCAAAAAGATGATTCTGTCCATCATAAGGCGAGAGAATACATCCATCTGAGTCACGTTGAGCTGACGCTCCTCCAAAATGCTTGGAGATATATAGCTGTCTGAAATTTGGGATGTGTATTGGTCCAAAGCAAGACCATTCATGCCTAAATGTCCAACTGCGAATTTTCTGAAATCGTTTTTCATTTTTATTTCGTTTTTCCTTATATGCAAACTTAAAGAAATAATATATCAATATCCAATAAAAACGCTCATTTTTTTGTTAAAAATTAAACTTTTTTAGAAAATGAGACTTTTTTAACCCGAAAAAAGCTGAAATCTCAGTTTATAATGCGTTTGATTGACTGTATTCGATATGAATTTGTGCTATACGACATCTAATTTGTGTAAAAAAAGAGACGTCGTTGCTACGGCGTCTCTTAATATTGTCAGATGTAATCTGTCGGATTACTTGTTCTGGAACATTTTGCTGAAATCATCCAAAGAGATTTCCTTCTTCTCCAAAGTGATGTTAGACTTTGCGATTTCGATGAACTTCTCATTCTTGATGTTCTCAACAATCTGCTGGCTCTGCTGTGAGTTCTTCATCATCTCACGTGCGTAGTTCTCCAACACATCGTTAGGAACTGCAACCATGCCATACTGGGCGAACTGAGCCTTTGCCACCTTCTTGCAGAATGACATTACGTCTGCCTGCTCGATCTTTACTTTGTTGTCTACAAGAATTGCATCCTTGTAAAGCATCCATTTCATTTCGTCGATCTCGTTGGCGTACGACTTGTCGAAATCTTCGTCAGACAACTTGTCGGCCTGCTCTTTGTTGTTAAGCTTCAAGAATCTCTTGAAGATAGCATCTGGGAATTTCTGATCCTTGATTTGAGCAAGGATAGACTCTCTGATGTCAAGACCAAGTTTGTAGTCGCTGTCTGCTTTTAGAGAATCCTGCAACTCTTCTTTGATCTTAGCTCTGAATTCAGCCTCATTCTTAACAGCTCCTTCACCAAGAGCCTTGTCGAACAATTCCTGATTTACTTCAGCCTCAGTGTAGTGAGAGATAGATGTGATCTCAAGAGAAAGCTCGTCGTTTACATTAGCAACGTCTTCTTTCTTGATCTTCAAGAATGAAGCGATCTCAGCCTCATTGCCGTCCATAGCAGCCTTCAAAGAGATGTTAAGTTTCGCACCCTTCTTAGCTCCGACGAACAATTTCTTCTGATCCTCGTCTTTCAAATATTTTGGAGAAAGGATAGCCTCTTCAACTCTAACGCCACCTTCCTTCTCCTTGCCGTTCTCAAGCTCTACAACTGTTGCTTTAACGATATCATTTTCCTTAACTTCCTCTCCCTCTGAGTAAGAACCATAGCGAGAAGCGTAAGACTTGATAGTGTCGTCAATCATCTTGTCGTCGACAGTGATTTCGTACTGAGCAACCTTGATGTTCTTGTCAAGTGCAACTTTGTATTCTGGAATCAATGCAACGTCGAAAGTAAGAGTATAGTTTACATCCTTCTCAAAGTCTAGCAATTCCTGACCCTCAGCTAGGATAGGCTCGCCAAGAACGCGAAGTTTGTTTTCGTTGATGTAGTTGGATAGCATTTCAGGAACCATCTTGTTAACCTCTTCTGCCATCGCACTCTTGCGGTACATCTTGTCAATCAACGACGCTGGAGCTTTGCCAGGACGGAAACCTGGGATGCTAGCCTTCTGACGGTAAGAACGAAGAGCGTTGTCAACTCTTCCCTTGTAATCTTCCTCATTGATGCTAAGTGTTAGCTGCAAGCTCACTTCATCAATTACTTTCTTTTCGATATTCATATTAAATATTATTACTTGCTGTTAACTTGCTTTTTGTTAGCTGTTTTGTATGCCTATGCAAAAAGCGAATGCAAATATATAAAAATATGAAATAAGAAAGCCCCTTTTTGTAAAAAACTAACTTAAAATACTTTTCTTTTGTCAAAAAAATGCGGTTTGTAGTCTCATTTTTTGATATAAATGGATGCAAATGGTCGAGATACCTTATTTTTTGACAATCATTTTGTATAGTGAATCGAACAAATAAATGTGCGAAAAGTCTGAAATTACCGGACGAAAATGTTTTTTAACATTATTTTGCGATTGTGAACGCAAAAATGTTGTACCTTTGCGGAAAATTAATCATTAAAGGAAAAAGGAAATGAAAAAAGTTTTTGCTTTTGTTCTTGCTGCTATGACATTTATGTCGGCAAATGCTGGAAATCAGCGTGCTACAGGTATGACAATGGTTGATGGATTCAAGTTGGGTCTTGGTATTGGTGTTCCAGGTTGGGAAGACGATAACGCAGTTATGCCTATGATTACAATTGATGGTGCAGCTGGTCTTGCAAGTGGATTTATCAATACAAAGAACTTTGGTAATAATGGTGGTATCGACCTTGGCTTCCAGTATGGTATCTGTGGTTATGACCACGATATGTGGCATCCGGTTCACGGTGATAGAGACCTTGGTGTTATGGAGCATTTGATTTTGCTTCGTTCTGCATTCCACTTCCAGTTCTTGAAGAAACTTGACACTTATGCTGGTTTCAATGGTGGTGTTGCTCTTTCTATCCCAACTGGAGATTGGACAGAGGCAGAGAAGGATGCATGGGATCACGTTAATGGTGTATTTGGTATGTATTCTGGTGGTACATGGTATTTCAACGATGCTATCGGCGCTGGTGTTGAGTTTGAAGGAGATTGGATGAAAAGTGGAGCTACTCCAAGCATCTCTGCTAAGTTCCAGTTCAGATTCTAATCTGTAGATTACCTAATTATATAAAGACGGTCGGTTTGGCCGTCTTTTTGTTTTTTAAATTGTTCATAACATTAGTTGAAAGAAATTTTGCAGAAAAGGAAAATATAAATACATTTGCATAAATAAGTATCAATTTGTTAGGAATGAAAAGGATTTTAATGTCGATCGTGATGCTGGTTTCAGCATTGAATATATTTGCAGAGCCTGATGTAAAGGTGCGAATGGGTTTGCAGGCTGGTTACAACATGTCTAGCTGGAACGGTGATTTCAAAGAGGCCTATGGAGGTAGTTTCAAACATGGTTTCAATGCTGGAGTCGTGGCCGAAATCCAGCTGAATTCTAAATGGAGTATCCAACCGGGTCTGTTGTTCTGCTCTGAAGGTGCAAAACTTGATTCTTTACCTTTTACGAGTTTGCCAATTGAAGGGGCTTTTGGTACTAAAGTTCCTGAACTTGAAATCTCTGGAGTTTCTAAAGATGTCAAGGTTGGTGCTATGGGTCTTAAGTTTCCTGTTGACATCATGTATTCTATATATAATGTAGGTCCGGGCAGACTTGTTCCAAGCCTTGGTTTATATGTCACAGGATACTTCGCTGGTGAGACTTTGGAAAATGGTACTTTTGATCAGGAGTCTGTCTTTCAGCAGAATTGGGAGGCTGATATTGAGCAGAGTAAGGATTTGATTCCAGATCAGTTTGATTACGGCTTGTCTTTCAAGATTATGTATGAGATGATGAAGGAAGAGGTGAATGGCATGTATTGGCAGGTAGGTGTGTCAAGAGGTTTTACTTCATGCCAGAATATGGTCATTATGGCTTCTTTCGGTTATAAGTTCCAGTATATAAAGGGATTGCGTTCTCGCTATAATACAGGTATTTTGGAATATAATCCATAATAGAAAAGAGTTGAGATTCAAAAAAATTTACATAGAGCTGACAAATGTCTGTAATTTCAAATGCAGTTTTTGTCAGTCTTCTCAAAGAAAGAAAAAGTTTATGTCGCCGGAAGAATTTTCGGCGATACTTTTTTCTATACGTCCCTATACGGAATATATCTATCTTCATGTGCTTGGTGAACCGACTCTTCATCCTCAGTTTTGCGAATTGGTGAAGATGGCGGCGGATAATGGATTTCATGTGAATCTTACGACCAATGGATCAATGCTTGAGAAGGTGGAGAAGGTGTTTGCGGACAAGTTGGTACGCCAGTGCAACGTCTCTATTCATGCTTATGCTGAAAATATTCCGTCGACCCAATGGATGGAGAAAATGGACGGTGTTTTTTCTTTTGCCAAGAGGTATTCAGAGGATACATATTTCAGTTTCCGACTTTGGAATAATGGAGCCGACGGTGCAACTGATTTCAATGAGTATTGCAGGAAAGCAATCAATTCCTTTTTTTCGACGCAGATTGAGGATACAATGTCTCGCAACGTGAAAATCCAAGATCATATTTTTTTGCAGAATGCGGCAAGATTTTCATGGCCTGGGCAAAAAAAGTTGGATTTGGCACACAAGAAATGTTATGCGTTGCGTGATCATATAGCTATCCTTTGCGACGGAAGTGTTGTGCCATGTTGTCTGGATGCTAACGGAGATATGGTTTTGGGCAACGTCTTTACTGATTCATTGGAAGAAATAATCAATTGCAAAGCGGCTGTTGAGATGAAGCAGGCATTTGCCAGAAATGAGATTGTGAATCCAATCTGCAGGGATTGCGGATTTATTTTGTAGACGCGTATGTTGATAATCAAAAACAGTATACTTCCGACCAAAGGTTTTGCAGCCATCAACCTTTTTACTCTGCTTTTTGTGCGTAAGGAGGCGACGGTTAATACTGTGCTTATCAACCACGAGTCGATCCATTCCGCACAGATGAAAGAGATGCTTTTCATACCGTTTTATCTGTGGTATGTGATAGAATGGCTGGTGTGGCTGGTGAAATTCCGTAACTCACATTTGGCTTACCGTCGCATCTCATTTGAAAGAGAGGCATATTGCCATCAATACAACCCATATTATTTGAAGAAACGCAAACGATGGGCTTGGTGGGGATTTTTGAGAATGAAAAGAAAAAAATAGAGACGCTGAATTTTGCGTCTCTATTTTTTATTTATCTGTCACATTTAATTCTGTTGATGCTGAAGATGCGGTGTTTGCCGTCGTCATCTTTTATTTTTAGCAAACCAGATGATAAGAATGTGTTATCATACCAATATTCGGTGTCTAAACCACTGTACCTTTTTAGTTTTACGTCATCTTCCACGTATGTAACTTCTTCTTTCAATAATTCCTCTCCGCCATAACTGTATGAAACATGGTTCATATGACCAAATGATGGATAGAACACCTCCAATGCCTGAGCCTTCTTGTTGATTGACAAGTGACGTCTAGGAACCCAGCTCTTCAACACTTCCAATGGTGCCGAGTTGCTCCATCCCATTTTGCCATTTTTGTCAAATTCCATCACGAAATAGTGAGTGTAGAAATATCCATCGAATTCTCGTTTATATGTAGTGGTTGTGTACGTTCCGCCTTGAGCGTTTGTCTTTACTTGAGTGACTGGAACTGTAATATAGGTAGGATAGTAAGCTTCTCCAACCAGCAGGTATTTGCCGTTTTCTTCTATGATCTTATATGGCAACATATTGTAGTTGATAGTGTATTCGTCGCCTTTCACTTCTTTTCTGGCTTTCTTTTTCTCAATTTTCTTCTGTCTTCTCTCTGTCATGTATGAAGTGAAGTTTTTTAAATCAAGGTAGTTGATGTAAGTAGAGTAGGATGTTTTGCCATTCTCTACCTTTTTCAAAAACACACCGATTGATCTAACTGTGCCTTTTGTATCCTTGTCGGAGTATGTGCCAGAGATTATATAGCTGCCGTCGCTCATTTTGGAAGCAAAAGCTGTTGCCGGATATTTTTCTTCGGCATCAGGTGCCATTGTCATTTCGTTTTTAAGGTCACCGTCTGCAAACACATATAGCTTCATCACATAACCTTTGTCTTGCTTTTCTTTGATGAATAGATGTGCTTCATTCTGGTTGTCGTCTGTCTCGAACGACATGATGCTGAATTTCTTTTTGCTTGGCACAGTCAGGTTTGTCATCTTGCCAGCACCTGTCTTCGCATTCAAAGCGTACACGAATGGAAGCCCTTTCTGTGTTCCTGCCATGTATACGTAGTCTCCCATAACCTGGTTGTATGAGATGACTATTCTCTTGCCTATATCACCAGTCGACAATATTGGCTTCATTTTTTCACCGTCAATAAACAGCAATTCGAACTCTCCGTTTTTCTCCATAGAGAGTCTGTAGAGGTCATTTCCTTTCGTGATCTGATCAATGTTGTCTTTACGGGAAAATTCCGCATCCACACTCGTCACTTTGTTCAGTAATGTGTCGTATTTTGTGAACGTAAGTCTGTTATGGCCTTTTTGTGTGTTTTTTTGATTGTCATCATCTTTTGTGGTCAGAATCAATCCTTGCTTGCCAATGGCATCGCAACTTAAAAAGTCGACAGACCTCTCTTTGTCGATTTCAATACGTTTGACATCTAGATTTTCAGCTTCCATACAAAGTGGTGAAGCAATTAATGTCATCAAAAATCCGAATTTTGTTAATCTCATGTTTAATCCTTTTTTACGTAAAACTTAAAAATCATTTTCTCCAAACCAACAAATGTTGAACGTAAAAAGATAATGACTTTCCAAATGTAATGGTTTATTTTTAAAAATAGCATATGAATTGATTTTGATTTTAGAAATTAATTCATATGCTATTTGTGAGAGATCGGTATGTTGACGAAAAAAAAGTTATTTTACAATCTCATGCTTCTCCATAAATTCCATCAGTTCTCTTGTCATATCGTTCTGCTTTTCTGCACTTGGATGCCAGTCGGTGCCGTAACCGAATTTGCCATCGTCTGGAGTGAAGTTGAAACGGTATACTTTGTCGTCTCCATCTTTAGCCATTTGGAATGCGATTTCATCAAGTGTCGTCATCACGTCTGACAATGCTTTGTCGTGCATCATCGGACCTGTCATCAAAATGAGCTTGCTGTTTGGATTTGTGGCTCTGACCTTTGCGACGAAGTTTTTTGCTGCCGACTTGAATCTTTCAATGTCGTAGTTGTCTTCGCTCGTGTCGTTCGTGCCAAGATTAAGGAAGACTACGTCGGCTTTGAAACTGTTGTGATCCCATTTGTATGTGGTGTCGCAGAATAGGGTATAGTCGTAGAGTGTGCTCATGTTGACGGTGCTGCCTTCTTTCACGTCGCCATAATTACGGTAGATTCCATAACCTGATTTGGCAAACACGATATATTCAGCATCGTATTTTTCCGACACTTGGTAGGCGAATGTTTTTGTGAAATCCTCAGTCTCATAGTTGAATGTCTGGCTTCTGTCTCCGTCCACACCATATCCGCATGTGATGGAGTTTCCGATAAAATAGAATTTGTTTTTCTTTTCAGTATCGTCTTTTATCAATTCTCCATCTGTCTTAAATCCGTGGAATTCCGGCTGCAATTCGTGCCCTTCGTTGCAATACACAACCTTGACGCTGTGAATCTCATTTTTGTCGAGACTGTCAGCTAAAACAATTCTGTCATCATAATTAGCTTCTGTGAATCCGATTTTTTTTCTGTCTTTCCCGTCTACCTCCACCATGAAGAATCCGCTGTTTGGCTTGGCAAACATGGTGATTTTGGAGCCTATGAATTTTGTGGATATTGTCACTCCTGGATATGACCATTTAGCCATAGTTTCTGTTCTGACAAAATCTCCATGATGTCTGTCATATGTCTCATACACCACACGTCCGGAAATTTTAATTCTTTTGTCGCTGGCGTCGATTAGAGAATGGTCGAATCCGCAACCTGTTGATAGAATTGCTGTTGATGTGATCATGGCTGCTGAAAATAAATGAGATAACTTTGTCATAATATGTATTGAGTTTTATTTAGAAGCTGTTTGAATTTGTTAAAATGACTCATTCTGCAACTAAAAATGAGGATTGTTAAGGGCGGAACGCCCTAACTCCATCACATTTGCGAATTCGTAAGAATGAGCAGTTATATTTATGTGCTCGCCTTCGGCTCGCACCAGAGAGGTGGGGTTAGGGCGTTCCGCCCTTAACAATCCTCAACCTCTAACCTCCTTTTTTTGATTAATTTTAATTAGATTCTTATTTTAATTATTATTTAGCATTTAGCATTTAGCATTTAGCATTTAGCATTTAGCATTTAGCATTTAGCATTTAGCATTTAGCATTTAGCATTTAGCATTT